>Ga0209676_1000314_pt1 | contig 94905 bp, 82 predicted proteins | sample AraplaCvi_mLB_r2_FD_184282 | JGI IMG/M metagenome (GOLD analysis project Ga0209676, IMG submission 184282) | Arabidopsis root microbial communities from North Carolina, USA - plate scrape MF_Cvi_mLB_r2 (SPAdes) (version 2) | ecosystem: Host-associated > Plants > Roots > Endosphere | place: USA...
TAAGCTCTTCAACGACCTGGGCAAGCGTTACGCTACCCGTGAGGGTGGCTACCTGCGCATCCTCAAGTGCGGTTTCCGCGCTGGCGACAACGCGCCTATGGCGTACGTCGAGTTGGTTGATCGTGCTACTGCTGGCGAAGCTGTATCCGCCGAGTAAGACGTCAGTCTGAAACAAAGAACCGGGCCTAGTGCCCGGTTTTTTGTGCCTGCAAGAAATGCGTCGTCCGTACAAGTTTCTGACATGGTCGAACTGCCACTATGTGCCGGGAAAACATAATTAGTAATTATCTATCGATGCCTGCAAGTTAATGAATTTGTAGCGATAACGTCGATGATCAATACTTCCCGCCAAGCCCATTAGCCGGCAGTTCAAAGACTGACAGAGGAAGAAGACCGCATGAGCCAGACCAAAACGCTTACAACCGCCAGTGGCGCGCCAGTCGCTGACAACCAGAATTCCCGCTCCGCCGGCCCACGCGGTCCGCTGCTGCTCGACGATTTCCACCTGCTCGAAAAGCTCGCGCACTTCAATCGTGAAAACATTCCTGAACGCCGCGTGCACGCCAAAGGCTCGGGCGCTTACGGTACGTTCACCGTCACTCGTGACATCACCGAATATACCAGCGCAAAACTGTTCGAATCGGTAGGCAAACAAACGCCAACCTTCCTGCGCTTTTCTACCGTAGGTGGCGAGCGTGGTTCGGCCGACACCGAGCGCGATCCGCGCGGTTTCGCCTTGAAGTTCTATACCGAAGAAGGCAACTGGGACATCGTCGGCAACAACACGCCGGTGTTCTTCATCCGTGATCCACTGAAGTTTCCGGACTTTATCCACACGCAAAAGCGTCTGCCGCAAAGCAATCTGAAAAGTGCGCAGATGATGTGGGATTTCTGGTCGCATTCGCCTGAAGCGCTGCACCAGGTGACCATTCTGTTTTCCGATCGCGGCATTCCGGATGGCTACCGTCACATGCACGGCTTCGGTAGCCATACGTACAGCCTGATCAATGCCAAAGGCGAGCGTCATTGGGTCAAGTGGCATTACAAGACGCAGCAAGGCATCAAGAACCTGGCTCCCGCCGACGCCGCCCGTTTGGCGGGAACCGACCCGGACTACGCGCAGCGTGACCTGTTCGAGGCCATCGAGCGCGGTGATTTCCCGAAATGGCGCGTGTGCATTCAGATCATGACCGAAGCGCAAGCGGCCGCTCATTACGAAAACCCGTTCGACGTCACCAAAACCTGGTCACAGAAAGAGTTTCCGCTGATCGAAGTCGGTGAGCTGGAGTTGAACCGCAACCCGCTGAACTACTTCGCCGAAGTTGAACAGGCTGCATTCGGCCCGAGCAACATGGTGCCAGGCGTGGGTCTGTCCCCGGACCGCATGCTGCAAGGCCGCGTATTTGCCTACGCTGACGCGCACCGCTACCGCGTTGGCACCAACCACCAGCAATTGCCGGTGAATGCTCCACGCAGTCCGGTGAACACTTATCAGCGTGACGGCTCCATGGCGTTCGGCAGCAATGGTGGTGCGGCGCCGAACTATGAACCGAACAGCTACATCGAGTCGCCGAAACAAGCACCACATTACGCAGAGCCAGCACTGGCCTTGAACGGTGCCGCAGATCGCTATGATCACCGCGAAGATACCGATTACTACAGCCAGGCCGGTGCGTTGTTCCGCTTGATGAGCGAGGAGCAGAAAGCGCTGCTGGTCAGCAACATCGCGGGTGCGATGGCAGGTGTTTCCAGCGACGTCGTCGATCGTCAGTTGCAGCATTTCTACAAAGCCGATCGGGCGTATGGAGAAGCAATCGCAAACCTGCTCAACGTACAGCTTAACGAAGTCTAAACGAGAAGCAGAACCGCCCTCATTTGGGCGGTTTTTGCGTTATTTGGCCTGCTTTTCTCGGAATATCTTCGCTTTTATTGCGCGAAGCGGGTGACCTTCCGGTCAGGTTGGTTCAAACTACAGACTTTCAGGAAGGGAGATGTAGGGCGATGCAAGGCCACCCAGATGTAATCGATTACCTCAATACGTTGCTGACCGGCGAACTGGCCGCGCGTGACCAATATTTCGTTCATTCGCGGATGTATGAGGACTGGGGGTTCACCAAGCTCTACGAGCGCATCAACCACGAGATGGAAGAAGAAGCAGGCCACGCCGATGCATTGATGCGGCGGATCCTGATGCTCGAAGGCACGCCGCGCATGCGTCCGGATGATCTGGATGTCGGCACTACGGTGCCGGAGATGCTCGAAGCTGATCTGCGCCTCGAATACAAAGTCCGCGCTGCGCTTTGCAAAGGCATCGAGCTTTGCGAGCAGCACCAGGACTACGTCAGCCGCGAGATTCTGCGGGTTCAGCTTAACGACACTGAAGAAGATCACACCTACTGGCTGGAAAAGCAGTTGGGTCTGATCAAGCTGATCGGTCTCGAGAACTACCTGCAATCCCACGCGTCCTGATTGCACCGGCTACAAAAAAGCCCCTGTCACTTCAACGGTCACAGGGGCTTTTTCATGCCTTGCAGTTAAGCCCGATCGCGGATCAGCAACGGCTTGAGGTAATGGCCGGTGTGAGACTGCTTCATCTCGGCTACTTCCTCGGGCGTGCCGGTGGCAATGATCTGACCCCCTTTGGAACCGCCCTCAGGACCGAGGTCCACCAGCCAGTCAGCGGTCTTGATCACATCGAGGTTGTGCTCGATGACCACCACGGTGTTGCCGTGATCGCGCAGTCGATGCAGAACGTCGAGCAACTGCTGGATATCCGCAAAGTGCAGACCGGTAGTCGGCTCATCGAGGATATACAGGGTCTTGCCGGTATCGCGCTTGGACAGCTCGCGCGACAACTTGACCCGCTGTGCTTCACCGCCGGACAGGGTCGTCGCCGACTGTCCGAGTTTGATGTACGACAGGCCGACATCCATCAGCGTCTGCAGCTTGCGCGCCAGTGCCGGCACCGCGTCGAAGAACTCCCGAGCTTCCTCGATGGTCATTTCGAGGGTCTCGTGGATGCTCTTGCCCTTGTATTTGATCTCAAGGGTTTCGCGGTTGTAGCGCTTGCTCTTGCACACATCGCAGGGCACGTAGATGTCCGGCAGGAAGTGCATCTCCACCTTGATCAGGCCATCGCCCTGACACGCCTCGCAACGCCCGCCCTTGACGTTGAACGAGAAACGCCCAGGGCCGTAACCCCGGGAGCGTGACTCGGGCACGCCGGCGAACAGTTCGCGGATCGGCGTGAACAGCCCGGTATACGTCGCCGGGTTGGAACGCGGTGTACGACCGATCGGGCTCTGGTCGATATCGACGACTTTGTCGAGATGCTCCAGACCTTTGATGCTGTCGTGTGCTGCCGCTTCCAGCGTGGTCGCGCCATTGAGTGCCGTGGCGCTCAGCGGGAACAGCGTGTTGTTGATCAGCGTCGATTTGCCCGAGCCGGATACGCCGGTCACGCAGGTCAGCAGGCCGATCGGGATATCCAGATCGACATTGCGCAAGTTGTTGCCACGCGCACCTTTGAGCGACAGGTTGAGCTTCTTGTTGCGCGGCGTGCGTTTGGCCGGCACTTCGATCTTCACCCGGCCGGACAGGTATTTGCCGGTCAGCGAATCCGGGTGCGCCATGACTTCGTCCGGCGTGCCTTCGGCAACAATCTGCCCGCCGTGCACACCTGCGCCAGGGCCGATATCGACAACATAGTCAGCCAGACGAATCGCGTCTTCATCATGCTCGACCACGATCACCGTGTTGCCGATATCGCGCAAATGCTTGAGCGTGCCGAGCAGTCGGTCGTTATCGCGCTGATGCAGGCCGATGGACGGCTCATCGAGGATGTATAGAACGCCAACCAGTCCGGCGCCAATCTGGCTGGCCAGACGAATCCGCTGTGCCTCGCCGCCGGAGAGTGTGTCGGCGCTGCGATCCAGGGACAGATAGTCGAGGCCGACGTTGACCAGGAACTGCAGACGCTCGCGGATTTCCTTGAGAATCTTGTCGGCGATCTCTCCGCGCCGCCCGGTCATCTTCAGTGCAGCGAAATATTCGCAGGCATCGCCGATCGGCAGATTGGTCACTGCCGGCAAGGTTTTCTCACCGACCCACACGTGCCGCGCTTCACGGCGCAGACGCGTGCCGCGGCAATCCGGGCAGGCCTGATGGCTGAGGAACTTGGCCAGCTCCTCGCGCACGCTCGCCGATTCGGTTTCGCGGTAACGGCGCTCCAGATTGGGCACGATGCCTTCGAACGGGTGCGAGCGTTTGACGATGTCGCCACGGTCGTTCAGGTACTTGAAGTCGACGTTCTGCGAGCCGCTGCCGTGCAGGATGAACTTCTGCTGCTCGGCGCTCAGGTCGTTGAAAGGCTTGTCCAGGCTGAACTTGTAATGCGAGGCGAGTGAGCCAAGCATCTGGAAGTAATAGACGTTGCGCCGGTCCCAGCCGCGTATCGCGCCCTCGGCGAGGGTCAGCTCGCCGTTGACCAGACGCTTGATGTCGAAGAACTGCTTCACGCCCAGGCCATCGCAGGTCGGGCAGGCGCCGGCCGGGTTGTTGAAGGAAAACAGCTTGGGTTCCAGCTCGCTGATCGCGTGGCCGCAGATCGGGCAGGCGAAGCGTGCGGAGAAGATCATTTCTTCGCCCGGCTCGTCGTCCATCGGCGCCACCAGGGCAATGCCATCAGCCAGTTTCAGCGCGGTCTCGAAGGACTCGGCCAGACGTTGCTGCAGATCGGCGCGAACCTTGAAGCGATCGACGATCACGTCAATCGAATGCTTCTTCTGTTTATCCAGCTTCGGCAGCTCGTCGAGTTCGCAAATGCGCCCGTTGACCCGGGCGCGGACGAAACCTTGCGCACGCAATTCTTCGAAGACCGACAGGTGTTCGCCCTTGCGCTCGCGGATCACCGGTGCCAGCAGCATGAGTTTGCTGCCTTCCGGCTGCGCCAGCACCAGATCGACCATCTGGCTGACGGTCTGCGCTTCCAGCGGAATGTCGTGATCCGGGCAACGCGGCGTACCCACGCGGGCATAGAGCAAGCGCAGGTAGTCGTAGATTTCGGTGATGGTGCCGACCGTGGAGCGCGGGTTGTGCGAGGTCGACTTCTGTTCGATGGAGATCGCCGGCGACAGGCCTTCGATGGTGTCGACGTCGGGTTTTTCCATCATCGACAGGAACTGCCTGGCGTAAGCCGACAGCGATTCGACATAACGGCGCTGACCTTCGGCATACAGCGTGTCGAACGCCAGGGATGACTTGCCGGATCCGGACAGGCCGGTGATGACGATCAGTTTGTCCCGTGGCAGGGTCAGGTCGATGTTCTTCAGGTTGTGGGTACGGGCCCCACGTATCAGGATCTTGTCCAAAGTGGCCTCGCTCGGCGGGCGTCGAAAACGTAGGAGTATACGGGCAAATACTGGATGGATGCACACTATCCAACGAAGGGCGTTCTGCCGTTCATGAAGAGAGTTTCATCTATACGCGTCATAGCGTCGCGATATACCCCGTCTTCCGATGGGACTGGTAGAATCGCCGCCGGTTCACACGAGGTTTTTCCATGCACGATCCCCACAGCGAACGCATGAGTGGCAGCGAGACCCGCGCGGCGAGCGGTCTGGCCCTGGTGTTCGCCTTCCGTATGCTTGGCATGTTCATGGTGTTGCCGGTGCTGGCGACCTATGGCATGGATCTGGCGGGAGCGACCCCGGCCCTGATCGGGCTGGCGATTGGCGCTTACGGTCTGACCCAGGCGATTTTCCAGATCCCGTTCGGGATCATTTCGGATCGCATCGGTCGTCGACCGGTGATCTACCTCGGTCTGATCGTCTTCGCTCTTGGCAGTGTTCTCGCGTCCCAGGCCGATTCGATCTGGGGCGTGATTGCCGGACGGATCCTGCAGGGCGCCGGGGCGATTTCCGCGGCGGTCATGGCGCTGCTTTCCGACCTGACCCGCGAACAGCATCGCACCAAAGCCATGGCGATGATCGGCATGACCATCGGCCTGTCGTTCGCCGTGGCCATGGTCGTGGGGCCGTTGCTGACCAGCGCTTTCGGGTTGTCGGGACTGTTCCTTGCCACCGGGGCGATGGCGCTGGTCGGCATCCTGATCATCATGTTCATGGTGCCGCAGTCCACCGGGCCACTGCAGCATCGTGAATCCGGCGTGGCGCGGCAGGCACTGATGCCGACGCTCAGGCACCCGGACCTGCTGCGCCTCGATCTGGGCATCTTTGTGTTACATGCCATGTTGATGTCGAGCTTCGTTGCTCTGCCGCTGGCGCTGGTGGAAAAAGCCGGTTTGCCCAAGGAGCAGCACTGGTGGGTCTACCTCACCGCATTGCTGATTTCGTTCTTCGCCATGATCCCGTTCATCATCTACGGCGAGAAGCGACGCAAAATGAAACGAGTTTTGCTCGGCGCCGTCATGACACTGATGCTGACTGAACTATTCTTCTGGCAGTTCGGCGATAGCCTGCGCGCCCTGGTGATCGGCACGGTGGTGTTCTTCACCGCGTTCAACCTGCTCGAGGCATCGTTGCCGTCGCTGATCAGCAAGGTTTCACCGGCAGGCGGCAAGGGCACGGCCATGGGCGTGTACTCCACCAGCCAGTTCCTCGGTTCGGCACTCGGCGGGATACTCGGCGGCTGGTTGTTCCAGCATGGCGGTCTGTCGGTTGTGTTCCTCGGATGCGCCGCGCTGGCTGCACTTTGGCTGGCCTTTGCTGTTACCATGCGCGAACCTCCCTACGTGACGAGCCTGCGCTTGCCGTTGTCGCCCGAAGCGATCCGCGAAGCGGGTCTGGTCGAGCGCCTCAAGGCCCTGGTAGGGGTAACAGATGCAGTGATAGTCGCCGAAGAGGCGGCTGTTTACATCAAACTGGACAAAGAATTAGTGGATCGCACCACCCTCGAACGCCTGGTCAACAACCCGGCCGGGGCTGCGTGCGACGCTTAGGAGAACGTTATGGCCCGTGGGGTTAACAAAGTCATATTGGTCGGCACTTGCGGCCAGGATCCCGAAGTTCGCTACCTGCCTAACGGTAACGCCGTGACCAACCTGAGTCTGGCCACCAGCGAACAATGGACCGACAAGCAGACCGGTCAGAAGGTCGAAAAGACCGAGTGGCACCGTGTGTCGATGTTCGGCAAGGTTGCCGAGATCGCTGGCGAATACCTGCGCAAGGGTTCGCAGGTCTACATCGAAGGCAAGCTGCAGACCCGCGAGTGGGAAAAGGACGGCATCAAGCGTTACACCACTGAAATCGTGGTCGACATGCAAGGCACCATGCAACTGCTCGGCGGCCGTCCACAACAGGGCGACCAGCAAGGCGGCGGCAACAATTACCAGCAGCAGGCGCCACGTCAGCAGGCCCCACGCCCGCAGCAGTCGGCTCCGCAGCAGCGTTCGGCTCCACCAGCGCCGCAGCAGGCCGCACCGCAACTGGCTCCGGATTTCGACAGCTTCGATGACGATATTCCGTTCTGATTTGCCGCTGTAAACGCTTCCATTGAAAAGGCCCGTCGCTTAAACGACGGGCCTTTTTTGTGAGGCTATTTCAGCGCGACCCCTATCACCTGTAGGAGCTGACGAGTGCAACGAGACTGCGATCTTTTGATCTTTAAAAGCAACGTCAAAAGATCGCAGCCTCGTTGCACTCGTCAGCTCCTACATGGGGAATCGTTTCAGTCGAGGATCAGGTGCGGCAGGAAGCGACTGGAATCCTTGGTGATCAGACTGGTGTCCTCGCGCACACCAATTCCCGCCGCCTCGTCACCAATCACCCACGAACCGATCAGCGTGTAGCTGTCGCCAAACTTCGGCAGCGGCGCGAACTCCTGCAGGATGAACGGCGCATCGGTGTACGGCCCATCCTCTTTGACGATCAGACCCTGGGCCGTTTGCAGCTCGATGTTGGCGCCTTCACGGGAAAAGTACGGCTTGCGCACCCAGCCTTTCGGCACGGCGCTCTGCGGATTCGGATCGAGGTACGCGGCGAGCAGATTCGGATGACCCTTGTGCAGTTCCCACAGCAACGGCAGCACACCTTTGTTCGACAGAATCGCCTTCCACGCCGGTTCGAAAAACTGCGTGTCGCACTCGGCGATCGCTGTGCCGAACGGTTCGTGGAAGATGAATTCCCAGGCGTGCAGCTTGAACAGGTGCGGGATCCAGCGATCCTGCAGATCGACGAACCGGCCTTCAGCCGTCAGGCCGATGTCTTCGATATCGATGTGGCGTGATTCGATGCCGGCCTTTTCCGCGATCAACCGCAGGTAGTCAGTGGTGCCTTTGTCCTCGACCGAATCCTTCATCGAAGCGAAGTAGAACGGCCGCTTCAACTGCAGTTCGGCGAAAGCCTGGTGCAGCCTGGTGTCGATGCTGTTGAACTGGTCGGCATGCGGTGGCAGCGTGCCGCGCTCGATGCACTGCTCCAGCCAGCCCCACTGAAATGCCGCCGCTTCGTAAAGGCTGGTCGGCGTGTCGTAGTTGAGCTCCAGCAGTTTCGCCGGGCCGCTGCCGCTGTAGGAAAAGTCCATGCGACCGTACAGATGCGGATGACCTTCGCGCCAGGAGGTGCGGATCATGTCGTAGTACGCCGCCGGAATGCTCAAGCGATCGAGCAACGCCTCGCTGTTTACCACGCGCTCAACCAGATCCATGCACATCTCATGCAGTTCGGCGGTCGGGTCTTCGAGATCGTTCTCGATCTGCGCGAGGCTGAACTGGTAGTAGGCGCTTTCGTCCCAGTACGGTTCGTCGTCGATGGTGTGGAACAGGAAACCGAGGCTTTCGGCGGTGTGCTTCCAGTCGGGGCGCTCGGCGCAGTGGATCTTTTTCATGTCAGCTGCTCGAGCGTCCGGAACTGCTGCCCCAGCCACCCCAGCCGCTGCGGGCGCTGGACTGGCTACCGAAGCCGCCGCGCGAGGTCGACGCAGCAACGTTTACCGGTTTGCTCTTGCTGCTTTCGTAATCCGGCTGGCTGCGCGTGGTCGTTTCAGCTTTGCGGTACTGCGTTGAAGTGTTGTACGGCTGGCGCGTTTCACGATCGCGGTAAACGCTGCGATCGGCGTTGTTGCTCATTGCGTTGCCGATCAGCCAACCGCTCAGCCAGCCATTGCCGCCGCCACCTGAACCGCCGGAAGAGTGCGAGCCGCCGTGACTTGCGCTGCTGCTGGTGGTGTCGCCCGCCGGCATTTGCGCATCGGCAATGGCATCCAGATTTTGCGGCTCTTCACCATTCTGCGGCACCTTGAAACCGCCGAGTCTGGGGGCGAAGCGGCCATCGGAATTTTTCTGACACCAGCCAGCGGCAAAGTCTGCGTCGCATTGGGTCTTGTCGTCGTAGGCCGGGGCGATGCGTCGGTGTTCGCCAAGGGCGGCGACGTAGGCGCTGGAGCAGACGTCGGCGGCCACTTCGGCGTCAACGCACTGTTCAACGCTCTGAAAACTGCGCGGCTGATCCACTGCTGCCGCTTCACCGGAAATGGCCATTGCCACTGACGCGGCGAGGGACAACTGCACGTATTTGCTGCGTTTCATCGAGAGGCTTCCTGCCGGTCAGTGGGACGGGGTCATGCACGCGGCATTGAGCATGCCGACGCTGATCGCCACGGCAGCCACATAAATGCCGGCCGCCACTTCGCCGTTGGCGATGCGCTGGGACGTGCCCTTGAGCACCAGCCCGGTAGCCACGAACGCCAACAATTGCACAACGGCAGCGATAACCGCCCAGAGCACGAAGTCGAGCACGTTGACCGAGTAGGCAATCACATTGCTCGCGGGAATGGCGAAGCCGATTATCGCGCCGGACAGGGCGATAGCCGCAGCAGTATTGCCGGCGCGGATCAGCTCGAATTCCTTGTGCGCGGTGATGCGCGTGTAGACGAATTGAAACAGCATGAACAGCAACACGGCGCCGATCAGGTAGACGACAAAACCGACCAGCGCGGTTTTGTTCAGGGAAACGGCCAACACTTCCAGCATGAAAAACTTCCTTTTTTAGATGGCGCTCAAATCAGTCGTGTACAGCGAGATGCCCAGCGAGGTGCTCAGGCTGACGGTGCCTTCTTCATCCTGTTCTACGGAGAACAACAGCAGTTCGCGGCGATCGGTCAGGCCGGTGTCGCGGGCATACAGCATCGCGTGGTGCTTGATGGTGTAGGACTCGTCCGGGTTGACCACGTGTTCGGTCATTGGCACCAGTTCGGTCTGCTGCAGCTCGGTGCCCCATTCGCGCGTGTATTCGACACCGTCACGGGTGTAGGTCGGCAGGCCGATCAGACTGTTGGGGCCGGCCAGACGCTGCAGTTCGGCGTCGCTGTTGACCGTCACATAGCTGAGGTAGTTGAAAAGGGTGACCGACTCGATCTGGTCTTCACCGGTGACGTGGATCTGTACCCAGAAATCCTCGTCGTTCATGTAATAGCGATGCAATTTGTTGGACTGGCCGAGATCGACCCAGCCGGCGCTCCACACCGCTTGATCGAACGGCACCCGCACCGACGTCGAGCCTTCCAGCAGCAGCGCCAGGGTCGTGTCAAAGCGCACGCCTTTGCCTTGCGCCATGCCGAGAGGGCCGCTGGCGCCGGTGGTGGTTGGCGCAGCGGTCTGCCAGGTGCTGGTGCCGAGCAAGTCTTTAAACCATCCCATGGGTACGTTCCTTGAAGCGGGTGGAGGTGTTCGGGGTTGAAAAAGTGGCGGTAGTGTACCGGGCGCAGGGGTGTACGAGCAGGGGCAATAGCTCAGCGCAAACAATGTAGGAGTGAGCCTGCTCGCGATGGCGGCGGGTCAGTCAACACTGAAGTTGAATGTTTTGGCCCCATCGCGAGCAGACTCACTCCTACAAAGGGTTGCGCAACAGCTTACTGCGCGGACTTCTGCTTCAGCCGCTCTAGAATCGCGTTGGCGCTGCCTTCGTTCGGCGTGATGCCGGCGTCGCGCAGTTTGCGTTCCAGGTCGTTGCCGCTGGAGGCGTCGGCCAGTTCGTCCGCTGCGCTCAGTTCGGCAGCGCGTTGCTGCTGCTTGGCTTGCAGGCGATTCAGGGTGCCGACGGCGGTCTCGAGTTTGCCGTTGGCGCCGCCGCTGGCAATGGATGCGCTGACCTGGGCCTTTTGCACGCTGTCGCGAGCCTTGGCCATGTCGACTTGCTGGCGCAGGCTCTTGATCCGCGATTCGGCTTTGCTGATGTCTTTGCGCATGTTGTCGGCGTAGGCGCCGAATTCATCGCTGAGCTTCTTCTCGGCAGCGAGGTCGTTGGTCAGGGTCGAAATCGCTTCGGCCACTTCCAGTGCCAGGTCTTCACGGCCGGCATTCAGTGCGGCAACGGCCTTGGCTTCAAGATCCTTGATCTTGGCGTCGTACTCGCTGACGCGGTCGGCGGCCAGTTTGTGTTTGGCCATGATCGTCACCAGTTCGCGGCGGGCGTTCGACAGCGCGCTGTCGGCGTCGCGGATTTCCTGATCGAGGATACGCAGCGCCTGCTGATCGGCGATGGCTTCGCCGACTTCGTTGGCGCCGCCGCGCAGCGCGGTGAACAACTTGCTCCAGATGGACTGAGTCATTGGATATTCCCTGTTGATTACTTGAAGAAGTGTTCGAAGGCTTCGCTGGCGCGCTGCACGTTGTCGACCAGGGTTTTCACCTCGGTGACCACGTTGGTCAGGCTCGAATCAGCGCTGAGGGCGCCGAACATGTTGTAGACGGTCTGCCCGTTGGGCATCGACTCGATACCGATCGACGACAGCGGGAACATCTCGCGGCTGCGCAGTACGGCATCGTTGAACGCCTGGACATTGCTGATCGAGTCGATGTCCACCAGCACGGTGTCGACGATGATCTGCTGGCCGGCCAGGGCGATGTGAATCGGCAGGCCGCCGAATTCGTTGATTTCCAGCTTGATGCTCGGCTCGGAGCTCTGGATCAGCGACAGCGTGATCTCTTGCGAAGCCACCTCGTCCAGCGCCTTGAGGGCGTTGAAGAGGCTATCGATGGTCCAGTTGTTGCCTGCGCTCATGTATTTCTCCGACATGAAAGAGCCAGCCAGGATCGGTTGGCGTAGCTGTTGCTCCATTTGCTTGAGCAAGCTTCGGTTTTCCGGAAGCACCCAAGTCTCGTGTTTCACATAACCGGCGGCGGCCAGGCCTGCACGCATCTGCTTCATGTAGAAGCTCGAGGGTTTTTTCGCTGACGTCCTGGCACGCTCGCCCCTGGGGCTGGCTGCGGCAGGCGTCGGAGTGCGGCTTGTCATGGCTGGAATCCGGTTATGAGCATCTCACGCGTGGGCCACACTACAACCAATGCAAAGTGCCATCAATGACTCACGCGTGAGATTTTCATGACAGACGCAAAAAGGCCCGCAACGCGGCGGGCCTTTAGGTTGTGCAGTTGTTGCTAGGCGTTACTGTGCAGGAATTGGTCAGTCGAAACGACAGTGGCGTAGGCGAAGCTCAGCGCCGACATGAAGGCTGCGTGCACTTGGGCGGCCGGCACCGTCAGGCCATTGAATTCGAGATCACGGCTGGCGCAGGCATCGTGTATCACCGTGACGCCGTAACCCATGTCCGCCGCCGCGCGGGTGATGCCATCGATGCACATATGGCTCATGCTGCCGATCACCACCAGGTCAGTGATGCCTTGTTCGTCGAGCACCGATTTCAGTTCGGTTTCGCGGAACGAGTTGACGAAGTGCTTGAGTACCATTGGCTCGTTGGCGCGGTTGCGCACCTTCGGATGCAGTTCGGCGCCCTCGGAGCCGGGAGTGAAAAACGGTGCATCGTCGGAGGTGAATTCGTGACGAATGTGCACCACGGAATCGCCCGCTTCGCGAAAGGCTGCGATCAGCCGCGCGGCGTTGTCGGCAGCGGCGTCGGCGCCGACCAGCGGCCACTTGCCTTGGGGGAAGTAGTCGTTCTGGATATCGACTACGATGAGCGCTTGCTTGGCCATGGGATTGTCCTCGAGACGGTGATTGGGTGTGGCCTCAGTATTGACGCTGGCCGAGGATTCGAGGATTGGCCGCACCGACAATAGACGGGGGAAAACTGACAATGGCTGCACAAAAAGCCGTCACCGCTGAGCTGGGCGTGCTGATTTACCCCGGCGCGCAACTGGCGGCGGTGCACGGTCTGACCGATCTGTTCGCGGTGGCCAACCGTATCGCCGCCGAGCATCAGGCTGCGCGGTTGCCCGTGCTGCGGGTCAGTCATTGGCAGGTTGCGGGCGATCAGTTGCCAGCGCGGGTCTATGACAGTCATCCGGGTACCGAGGACGCTTTGCTTGCCGTGCTGATCCCGCCGTCCCTCGGCGGGTTCGATGCAGCGCAGATGACCGCGAGCCTGACGCAATGGCTGCGCGATCAGCATGCAGGCGGCGCAACCCTCGGTGGCGTCTGCGTAGGCTCGTTGATGCTGGCCGAAAGCGGCTTGCTCGACGGGCGCAGCGCCACCACCCACTGGACCTCGGCCCAGGCGTTCGCCGAGCGTTATCCGCACATCAAACTGAAGGCCGACACGCCGATTGTCGACGACGGCGACCTGATCACCACGGCCGGGCTGATGGCCTGGTCGGAACTGGGATTGCGTCTGGTCGATCGCTTGCTCGGCCCGAGCATCGCCACCGCAACCGCGCGTTTTCTGGTGATGGAACACAGCGACAGCGCCAGTGAATGCGGAAGCAATTTCGCACCGATCCTCAGTCATGGCGACGCGGCCATTCTCAAGGTCCAGCACTGGCTGCAAAGCACCGGGGCGACGGAGGTTTCGCTGGCGGCGATGGCCGAGCGCGCGGGACTGGAAGAGCGCACGTTTCTACGCCGATTCCGCGCCGCGACAGGCTTGAAACCGACCGAGTATTGCCAGCACCTGCGGGTGGGCAAGGCGCGGGAAATGCTCGAATTCACCAATGGCACGATCGATCACATAGCCTGGACGGTGGGCTATCAGGATCCAGGCGCGTTTCGCGCGATCTTCAAGAAGATCACCGGGCTGGGGCCAAGTGATTACCGCGCAAGGTTCGGCCTGACGCGATAGCCCAGGCAACGATGAACTACTGTAGGAGTGAGCCTGCTCGCGATAGCGGTGGGTCAGTCACCATTCGTGTTGGATGAGATACCGCTATCGCGAGCAGGCTCACTCCTACAGGGGAATGGGCTGAGGCGCGGGATCGTGCAATTTGCCGGAGTTTTACCCGCCGTCGTGCAGTTTGAAACAGGCGCGATGCCAGCACCTCGGCGGCAAACACCCGATTACCGGGCGGTTTGTTGAGATCGATGATTGGCCTGATCTCTGCAATTTCCGTGAGTGAACCCATCGACTGATGCAAGGGGAACGCATGACCCCGACACCCAGCAAGAAAATCGTCGTGGCCCATTCGGTGCGTGCCGAGGCGCCGCAACATGAAGTCGAGACCAACAAGGCCCTGGCGCGCTGGCTGGCCCAGATTCTCGGCTGCAAATTCGGCGGCAGTTACGATCCGGCGAAACATTCAGGCCGCGAACTGTACCTGCTGCCGACGCAAACCATCGTCGGCGCCGCCCATGCTCAAGCGCTGGGCATCAAAGGCCCTGATGACTTGTGGGGCGGCTACGTCGAATACGATTTCATCTGCACCAAAGCCATCAGCCACGGCCTGCGCAGCCATCTGGCGCAGGCGCCGCAGGGCTGGTCGCCGCTGTTCTCGGAGCGGGTGCGCAACGTCGTACTCGATGGTCTCAGCGTATTCGCCCTGGAAGATGCGCGGCCCGCCGCCGAGCATCTGCTGTACGCCGGGCCGATTCGCTTGAAACCGATTCACGCGTGCGCCGGTCGCGGCCAGGAAGTGATCAAGAGCCTCGACGCATTCGATGAAATCCTCGCGCGCCCCGAAGCACAAAGTTTGTTCAGTGACGGCGTAGTGCTGGAGCAGGACTTGCGCAACGTGGTCACCCATAGCGTCGGCCAATCGTTTATCGGCGGCAAGGCCTTGAGTTATTGCGGCGATCAATACTTGACCGAGGACGGTCATGGCGAAGAGGTCTACGGCGGTTCGAACCTGCTGGTGGTGCAGGGCGGCTATGACCAATTGCTCGCGCTGGATCTGCCCGATGATGTGCGCCTGGCCATCGAACAGGCTCAGGTGTTCGACAGCGCAGCTGACGAAGCCTACCCACGCTTCTTCGCCTCGCGGCGCAATTACGATATCGCCCAGGGCCTGGACGCCGACGGCAACCAGCGCAGCGGCGTGCTCGAACAATCCTGGCGCATGGGCGGCGCCAGCAGTGCTGAAGTGGCCGCGCTGCAAAGCTTCGTCAACGATCCACAGATGCGCGCCATCCGCGTGTCGTCGGTGGAAACCTATATCGATCAGGCGCTGCCGGCGGACGCCATCGAGGTCTATCGCGGCCCGGCGGAAAACAGCGCGTTTCTTCTCAAATATGTGACGGTCCAATCCTATGACGGCTAGAAGCGAAAGCATTCAAATCGACATCGATGACGAACAGATGAGCGGGACTTTTCTCAGTCCGAAATCGAAAGTCCCGGGGGTGTTGTTTGTTCACGGTTGGGGCGGCAGTCAGGAGCGCGATCTGGAACGGGCCAAAGGCATTGCCGGCCTGGGTTGCGTATGCCTGACCTTCGACCTGCGCGGGCATACCGGCGGCACCGGGATTCCGCTGACCCGGGTGACCCGTGAGGATAATCTGCGTGACTTGCTGGCAGCCTATGATCGCCTGCTGGCGCACCCGGCCCTCGACACCTCGGCGATCGCCGTGGTCGGCACCAGTTACGGCGGTTATCTGGCTTCGATCCTGACCTCATTGCGCCCGGTGCGCTGGCTGGCGCTGCGCGTGCCGGCGCTGTACCGCGATGAACAGTGGCACACGCCCAAGCGCGATCTGGACAAGGCCGATCTGCGCGATTATCGCAATACGCTGGTGCGTGCCGACAGCAATCGCGCCCTGCACGCCTGTTCGCAATTCACCGGTGACGTGCTGCTGGTGGAGTCGGAAACCGACGACTTCGTACCTCACGCGACGATCATGAGTTACCGCGCAGCGTGTCAGCAGACTCACTCGTTGACGCACCGGATCATCGATGGCGCCGATCACGCATTGAGTGATCCGGTGTCGCAGCAGGCCTACACGTCGATCCTGGTGGACTGGATTACCGAGATGGTAGTGGGGGAGCGGTTGAGCATTATCCAATCCAGATGATGTGTAGCGTGTTCCGGCCCCTTCGCGAGCAGGCTCGCTCCCACAGGTTGAATGCATTCCAATCGTGGGAGCGAGCCTGCTCGCGAAGGCGCCATCTGCAGCAATGCTTTATCAGGACGGTTTTTTCTCGATCCGCAGCGCCTTGGCCTTGGCCTCCACCACCAGATACATCACCACCGTAATCAGCAGCGGCAACAGAAAGTAAATCGCCCGATACGCCAGTAGTCCCGCCACCAGACTGCCGCGCGACGCTTCGTGCTGCAGCAGCGCGACAAACACCGCTTCAAGGACACCCAGCCCTGCTGGAATGTGCGTGATGACCCCGGCGATCGCGCTGATCAACAGCACGCCCAGCACCAGCGGATAATCCAGTTTGCTTGGCAGCAAAGTGAAGATCACCGCCGCCATCAGCGACCAGTTCAAGGCGCCCAACAGCAATTGCAGGACCGCCATGCGCAGCGACGGCAGGTTGATTTCCACGCCGCGTATCGACCACTCGCGGCGCTTGGAAAACTGACACGCCGCCAGGTACCCGGCACTGACCAACAGCAACAACACACCCACCAGTTGCAGCGCGTCACTGCTGAGTTTCCAGCCTGGCGGCATGCGCACCAGACCGCTGCTGAAGACCACACCGGCGATGGTCATGTAGCCGAACCAGTTGGTCGCCAGGCTCAGGCCGAGGATCTTGGCGATGTTGCCCTTGCTTACGCCGAGCCGCGAATACAGCCGATAACGCATGGCGATGCCGCCGACCCAGGCGCTGAGGTTGAGGTTGAAGGCGTAGCTGATGATGCCCACCGGCAGGATCTGCTTCCACGTCAGGTCCTGACGAATGTAGGTGCGGCCGATCAGGTCGAAACTGGCGTACACCAGAAAGCTCAGCAGGGTCAGGCTGGCAGCGATGATCAGCGTGCGCACCTTGAAATCGGCGAGGGTTTCCAGCACCTCGGCCCATTCGATGCGCGTGGCGAACATTGTCAGCAGGACGATCAGCGCGAGGAAAAACAGGAGGGTCAGCGGACGTTTCCAGCGGCTCCATTTCGACGGCGCCGCGGGTGCCGAATGGCTATCGGAATGGACTTCGGAATGACTCATGGACGCGCACCTCGGAAAGGCTTCAGACGCGGTTTATGCGCCGGCAGCCAACCGGCCATGGCCGGGAAGTGCCGCAGGAAGTGGAACACCAGAAAACCCACAGTCATGTGCCAGATCCGTCCACGCGGCAACAGCTTGGCGTCCATGGCCTTGCAGTGGTTCTGGCTGAGGTCTTCGAGGCGTTCGTACAGGTGCTGATTGAAGGCGCGGTCGCGGATCAGCACGTTGGCTTCCAGATTCAGCGACAGGCTCAGCGGGTCGAGATTGCTCGAGCCCACGGTGCTCCAGTCATCGTCGACGAGCGCGACTTTGCCGTGCAGCGGGCGTTGGCAATATTCATGAATCTGCACGCCGGCGCGCAGCAGATAATCGTAGGTCATGCGCGCTGCCAGTTTCGCGACGAGCATGTCCGGCTGGCCCTGCAGGATCAGCCGCACCTCGACGCCACGGCGGGCGGCGTTGCGGATCTCGCGCAGCAGGCGGTAACCGGGGAAGAAGTAGGCATTGGCGATGATCACCCGGCGCTTGGCCTTGCGCAGCACCTGCAGATAGACGTCTTCGATATCGGTGTTGTGTTGATCGTTATCGCGGAACACCAGGCGTACCTGGCCGTCGTGATCGGTGAAAGCCATTTCCGCCAGACGCTGGCGCCGACGCTGCCACCAGAACCGCGCGCGTCCCGGACGACCGCTTTGCAGCAGGGCGAAGTGATGGATATCGGCGACCACCGGGCCCTGGATCTCCACCGAATAATCCTGCTTGGCTTCAGGGCCGAAATCGGCCAAATGATCGCCGGAAAAATTGATCCCGCCAATGAACGCGATCAAACCGTCGACCACCACGATCTTGCGGTGCAAACGGCGAAACCAGTTGGTGCGGATGCCCAGGTGCTTGGGCGCTGGATCGAAGATCTGCAGATGCACGCCGGCATCGCTCAATGCCGACAGATAGCCGGTGCTCAGCTCGCCGCAGCCGAAGCCGTCGAGGCTGACCGTGGTGCGCACGCCACGCTGGGCGGCTTCGATGAGGATCTGCTGCAACTCGGCGCCGACCTTGTCTTCGAAGACGATGAAGGTCTCCAGCAGAATTTCGCTCTTGGCCGCACGCATGGCTTCGAACACGCGGGGGAAATATTCCTCGCCGTTTTCCAGCAGTTGCACACGGTTGTTGCTGTGCCATTGATACTCGACGTCAACGTGGCCGGGCTCGCGCACCGGCGGGTTCAGCGTGACCGGTTCGACGGCGGATTTTTCCAGTGGCGCACTGTTCATAGTTCAATCTCCACCGATAACGGTGCGTGGTCGGAAAGGTGCGACCAGGGCCGGTTGGTCAAAACTTTCGGCCGGCTGGCCTTGAGGTTGCGCACGTAGATGCGGTCGAGCCGCAGCGCCGGCAGTCGCGCGGGAAAGCTGCGCGCCGGTTTGCCGTGGTGTTCGGCGAATACTTCGCGCAGGCCACACGGCTTGAGCTGCGCATCGGCACGCTGGCGCCAGTCATTGAAATCGCCGGCGACGATCACCGGCGCATCGGCGGGCAATTCGGCGAGACGTTGCAGCAGCAGATCCAGTTGTGCATTGCGATGGCTTTCGCGCAGGCCCAGATGCACGCAGATCGCATGCACCTCGGTGCCGTCTCCGGGCAGGCGCAGCACGCAATGCAGCAGGCCACGGTTTTCATGGCCGCTGATCGACACGTCGAGATTGTCGTGGCGGATGATCTGGAATTTCGACAGCAGTGCATTGCCGTGGTCGCCCGCCGGGTACACCGCGTTGCGCCCGTAGGCGAACTGCGGCCAGAGGCTGTCGGCGAGGAATTCGTATTGCGGCATCGTCGGCCAGTTGTCGTAGCGTTTCGGATGCTGCTCGTGAGTGCCGTGGACTTCCTGCAGAAACACCACGTCGGCGGCGACGCTGCGCACCGCTTCACGCAGCTCCGGCAGAATGAAACGCCGGTTCAGCGCGGTGAAGCCCTTGTGGGTGTTGACCGTCAGGACAGTGAAGGTACGCACCGAGGGTGAGGCCACGGAGCCTTCGTCGGTAAAACCGACCGGTTCGGGAATGCTCATGACAGAACTCCTTCAGCGGCGACTTGCCCGGGAGTTGTGGCGAGGTCTTGGTCGAGGTCGAAGCGCTGCAACAGATTGCGTGCGTCGTAGGGCGCGCGGACTTTGATGTCGTTGTCAAAGTAGCAGAACACTTCACGGGATTTGCGTGCGCGGGGTTTCAGGCGTGGGGCTATCAGATGTGCGTCCTCCGGCTGTCTGCCGTGATGCCAGGCGTCGATGCGCTCGGCCCAGCGCTTGAGTGCTTGTTCGGAATAGCCGCTGGCGTAGAGCTCTTCAGCACCGTGCAGGCGCAGATAGACGAAGTCGCTGGTGAGGTCTTCGCGGTACGGCCATTTGCCGGCGGTGTCGGCAATGACCAGTGCGGTGTTGTAGCGTTTTAGCAGGCGTACGAATTGCGGGTCGATGAAACTTTCATGACGGATTTCCACCGCATGGCGCAGCGGCTTCTTGCGCCAGGCCTTGACGCTGGCATGGCCGGGCAGATGCGAATCGTGCTGGCGGGCGAGGGCGGCTGCGGCTTGGGTATCGTGGGGCAGTTGCGCAAGAAACTGGTCGAAGCGCTCGGCGTCGAATTTGAAGTTGGGCGGAAACTGCCAAAGGATCGGCCCGAGTTTTTCCTTCAGCTCCAGCACGCCTGAGGCAAAGAAATTCGCCAGCGGCTTTTCGATGTCGCGCAGGCGGCGCACGTGGGTGATGAAGCGCGGCGCCTTGACGCTGAATACGAAGTCATCGGGGGTTTCGGCGTACCACTGGGCGTAACGTTCGGGTCGTTGCAGGGCGTAGAACGATCCATTGATTTCAATGCTGTTGACCGCGCGGGAGGCGAACTGCAATTCGCGCTTCTGCGCCAGTCCCTTCGGGTAGAAATCCCCGCGCCACGGGGCGTAGCGCCAGCCTGAAATACCGATGTGAATCGTCGCCATCCCATCCTCCCGTAGAAAGTCCTCGTGTTGCCGATGTTCTGTGATGACTGCGCCGGGGGCGGGAAAGTTTCGGTGGTGTTACGGACGGTCGCGGGTGAAGCGAAGATCAAGAGCTTACCCCCTCACCCCAGCCCTCTCCCCCAGGGGGGCGAGGGGGAAGGGAGCAGATCTTCATGTCTCCTGAAATCGCGTACGACTGTGAAGGGAGCAGATCTTCATGGTCTTCAGGACTTGAGTTCGACTCAAGACGTGCAGTTGGTGAGTTTGGTCATGCAACTCGGTCGGCTCCCTCTCCTGGGGGAGAGGGCTGGGGTGAGGGGGCTCTTGAACTTGCCGCGCAATTACCGATCAGTTCCTTACAGGTTGTTCAGCCACGGGAGATCGGAGTTTTGCGCAATTTCAGGATCGCCATTCTGCTGGGAGCGCTGTTGTGCTTCGGCGTCACCACATCGCAGGCCGCTGCGCTGCCGGGCGTTCCGGCTCCCGCTGACACGGCGGAAAAGCCCGCCGAACCGGAACCGCTGGTGCAGGGCGGTCTGCTCGGGGCGATCAGTTCGAGCATTGACGACGTGCAGGACAAACTTGACCTCAATGAACATCTGGTTGATGCCTGGCGCCTGCGTGCCGATCGCGCGGCGGATGAAGTCGACAGGCTGGTCAAGCAGCCGTCGAACCGCTCGGGCTGGAGCGTGGCCGGGGATTTCCTCACGTTGTCGGGCGTATGGCTGGGCAGTTTCGCCCTGTTGACTGTGCTTGGCAGTCTGCTGGCCAAGCGTCTGCGCGAGGGGCGCTGGTTGCGCACTCGCCAGCGCAGTCAGGACCTGCTCGGCTACGTGCTGCCGTACACCGTGCCGGCACTGATCTGCCTGCCGCTGACGCTGTATGTCAGCCATTTTCTTCAAGGTTCGGTGGGGCGCGCGCTGGCGCTGTGTCTGGCCTACGCCACCAGCAGCGGTATCTTTTCCACGTCGATGTTGTTGTGCGTCGTGGTGATGTTCAACGTCGGCCACAAACGCACCGCCGCGCGAATCATCCGTGAATACTGTCCGCGACCGCTGTTCCTGATCGGTTTTCTCGCTGCTCTCAGTGATGCCCTGACCAGCCCGCAGATCGCCCGGCAACTGGGCGGCAATATCACCAGCAGTATCGCCGTGTTCACCGGGCTGATCGCCTCGGTGATTTTCGGTTTGCTGGTGATCCGCCTGCGCCGGCCGGTGGCGCATCTGATCCGCAATCGCCCGTTGGCCCAGCGTTTGAAACAACCGTCGCTGCAAGAGTCGCTGCGGATATTTTCCGGGTTGTGGTACTGGCCGATCGTGCTGATGGTGCTGGTCTCGGCGGTCAGTCTGATCGGCATCGGCGAGGACAATCAGAAAGCCCTGCGCTGCGCCTTGTTCACCACCGTGCTGCTGATCGCCACAGTATTTCTCAGCACCGTGTTGCAGCACCTGTTCAAGTCGCGCAAGGCCGAGGCGCTCCAGCGCAGCAGTGCCTACAAGGAACGCTTTCTCAGCCTGTTGCACGCGTTGCTGCGTATCGTCATGGCGATTGTGTTCATCGATATTCTCGGGCGGATCTGGGGCGTGTCATTGCTCGATTTCGCCCAGAGCAGCACGGTGGGCCGGGCGATCAGCAATGCCTTGAGCAGTATCGGCCTGATCTTCCTGGTGACGTGGTTGCTGTGGGTCGTGCTCGACACGGCGATTCAGGAAGCGCTGAAACCGCCGGTCAGCAAACGCGCGGCACGCCAGCCGAGCACGCGGGTGAAAACCATCCTGCCGTTGTTGCGCAATGCGATCAAAATCATCCTCGTGGTGATCTGCGCGATCACTACCATGGCCAATCTTGGCATCAACGTCGCGCCGCTTCTGGCTGGTGCCGGTGTGGTCGGTCTGGCGATCGGTTTCGGTTCGCAGCAACTGGTGCAGGATGTGATCACCGGGCTGTTCATCATCATCGAAGACACCCTGTCGATTGGCGACTGGGTGGTGCTGGATTCCGGCCATGCCGGCACTGTCGAAGGCTTGACCATCCGCACCCTGCGCCTGCGTGACGGCAAGGGTTTTGTGCACTCGGTGCCATTCGGTCAGATCAAGGCTGTGACCAACCAATCGCGGCAGTTCGCTTTTGCATTTTTCTCGGTGCAGTTCACTTACGACACCGACGTCGACAAGGCCATCGAGCTGATCCGCGAGGCCGGCGATTCGATCCGCGAAGACCCGTTCCTCAAGTACAACCTGCAAGGGCCGCTAGATGTGTTCGGGGTGGACAGGATGGATCTCAACGGCGTGGTACTGACGGCGCAATTTCGCACGGTATCCGGTGGGCAATATGCGGTGAGCCGGGCGTTCAACCAGCGCTTGAAGAAGCTTGTGGATAACACCGTGAATGTGCATTTTGCGCAGACTTATCCACAGCAGGTCTTTTTGCCGCAGCGGCAGCAGGAGGGGGCGGTGGTGGCGGCTGAGGTGCCGCAGGAGTCGCGGACCTGATCTGAGCTCTGCGTTGAATGGCCCGGCCTCATCGCGAGCAGGCTCACTCCTACAGGGGAATGCATTCCAAATGTAGGAGTGAGCCTGCTCGCGATGGCGGCAAAAGAAACGCCGTCAATTTCGGATCAGCTTCCTTGCGATCTGATTCATGGTAACCGGATCCAGCTCTACCCAAACCTGCTGCTTGCCGGCAATCATCGCCGCCACGGGCACGCCATCGCGATACACCAGCCGATTACTTACCAGCGCCGGCACTTTCACCCCGGGCAACAGTGTCCCCGCCAGGTTCAGCGGATCAACTCCACATACCGCCACCAGGCTGCCGTCCTGCGGGCGCCGGCGCAATTCGCGCAATAGGGGAATCGCCTCCGGCAGCGCGAATTGCTCGCCCGCCAGACCACTGACAAAGCGCCCGCCACGAATCTCGCCCCGCGCTTCCAGTCGATGGAAGGTGCGCAGCAATTCGCGCCAGCTCGGCAGCCAGTCTGCTTCCCGTTCCAGCAAGCGCCAGAACACCACGCCGTAGCGGCGCAGCAGGGTCATGGCCACATGTTCGAGCGTCCCGGCTGTGTCTGCTGACGAACCACGGCGCAGCAACGCCCAGCGCCCGGCATCGTCCATCCCGCCGATAAACGCGCCGCGCCCGCGTCGACTGCTGCGCTGCTGACGCTTGCTTGCCGGGGTGATCAGCGCGCGCAGGCCGGCGAAGCTGTCGGCATTCACCAGCCCGGCGGCGACCAGTTCCTGCAGGGCGATTTCCAGTTCGCTGCGCAGCAGGCGCGCTTCATGAATCAGCTCATCAAAAAACAGCGCGCCATGCTGACTCAGCGCCTCGAAGACTTTCTGCGTTTTCAGCGATAACTCACTCACTGGGGTTTGCTCGGCCAGCGCACTCCACAAACCCACCTGACTGCGCGGCAGCAGGACAATCGGCGTGCTGCGCAATGCCGAGCCGCTGACTTTCTGTCGCGCGCTGATACGCGTCCACACCAGTTTGCCGTTGCGGCACAGCTCATCCAGCCAGCTCGGCGAATAGTCCTTGAGGCGTGCCGGCAGGATGTCGCTGTCCCACGCCGAAGCTGCCGCCGGGTAACCTTCGAACTGGCCGACAATCGCTGGCAACACTGCGCTGCCCTGACCTTGGGTGGTCGGTGACAAATGCTGCCAGTCGAACAGAAAGCGCATGAAGTCCTGCAACGCCACCGGTTCGATTTCCCGCCGCAGGCGCTTGACCGTGTACCGATGGATGCGCGCGAGCAGATGGCGTTCGCACCATTCTTCAATCGCGCTTTTCGGCGAGAACTGCCCGCGCAAGACGTAACCTTCACGCTCCAGTCGGGCGAGGGCCTGACTCACTTGCGTGGCGGGCAGGGCGAGCGGCTCGGCAATGGCTGGCAAAGGGGTCGGCCCAAAGGCACCGAGGCGGGCGCGGATCACTTCGACCAGCGCCTCATCGAATGTCCACGCCTCGTCGAATCCGGGTAGCGCCACTGCTGCGCTCGCCAACGTCGCCTGTGGATAAAGCGCCTGCAGGCAACTCAAGCGTTCGCGGGCCAGCCATAACTGATGCTCGGCGTCGATCCGCAGCAGGTAGGCGCGGCCGCTGGCCATCAGCGCGTGCAACCAATCCAGCCAAGCCGTGTTGGCTCGCGCTTCGGCGTCACTGATGCAGGCAAGGCTCATCAGTGCTTCGTGCATTTCATCCATGGAATTGGGCGACGGCCAGGCTTCTTCGCGCACCGCCGTGATCGCATCGGCGTCCAGCGCGCCGAGGTCGTCGGTCGATTGCGGATCGCTCCAGCGCCGGTTGATCACCGCTTGCGTGCGCCGTTCTTCCAGCGGCGCGTCGTCAAGAAACGTGTACGGCCGGGCGCTGAGGATTTCCGCCGCCAGCGGCGACGGTGCCGGCAGGTCGCGGCTGATCAGCCGCACCTCGCCACGCTCCATGCGCCGCAGCAGGGTCAGCCAGCCTTCGCTGTCCATCGCTTCGTGCAGGCAATCGTCGAGGGTCTGTTCCACCAGCGGATGCTCGGGGACTTCGCGCTCGCCGGCGAGGTTTTCCAGGCAGGCGATCTGGTCGGGAAATACGCTGGCGATCAGGTCTTCGCTTTTCATCCGTTGCAGCTGCGGGGCAACTTTGCGTCCGCCGGTAAAGCGCGGCAACGCCAGCGCCACCCCGGCATTCCAGCGCCAGCGCACGCCGAATAACGGCGCATCGAGCACGGCCTGAATGAGCGTGTGTTCGGCGCTATTACTGTGCAGATAACGCCAGACTTCATCGAGCTCGAAGCTGTGACTGGTGGACAGCGACAGCACGATCGCGTCTTCGCTGGCGGCGGCCTGCAACTCGAAGTTGAAGGTGCGGCAGAAACGCTTGCGCAGGGCCAGGCCCCAGGCGCGGTTGATGCGGCTGCCGAACGGCGTATGGATGATCAGTTGGGTGCCGCCGGACTCGTCGAAAAACCGCTCCATCAACAGCGTGTCCTGCGAGGGCAGGGCGCCGAGGGTTTGCCGCGCGCGAGCGAGATATTCGACCAGTTGCTCGGCGCTGGCGAGGTTGAGGCCAAGTGTCGCGGTCAGCCAGTCGAGCGCCGGTTGCAGATTACCGGGGCTGGCGCTGAGCAGCTCATCCAGATGCCCTTGCAGGCGCGCGACGGCGGCCGACAATTCATCGCTGCGCCCCGGGGCTTCGCCGAGCCAGAACGGAATGGTCGGTGGCATGCCCTGCGCATCCTCGACGCGGACCTTGCCGCTCTCCACCCGCAGGATGCGGTACGAAGTATTGCCGAGCTGGAACACGTCGCCAGCGATACTTTCCACAGCGAAATCTTCGTTGACGCTGCCGATGCTCAAGCCCTGCGGTTCGAGCAGCACGCTGTAGTCGGCGTTGTCCGGGATGGTGCCGCCACTGGTCACGGCGGTCAGTTGCGCGCCGCGCCGGCCGCGCAAAGTGCGATTGACGACGTCGCGATGCAGGTACGCGCTACGAATGCCCTGACGGCCGTTGTACCCTTCGGCGAGCATGCTCAGCAGGGCCTGATAATGTTTTTCGTCGACATCGCGGTAAGGCCCGGCGCGACGGAACATCGCCAACAAGGCGTCCTCCGACCATTCCTGGCAGCTGACTTCGGCAATGATCTGCTGCGCCAGCACGTCGAGCGGTTTTTCCGGGATGTGCAGCGTATCGAGCTCGCCCCGGCGCACGCAGTCGAGCAGAGCGGCGCACTCGATCAGGTCGTCGCGGGTGGTGGCGAACAGACGGCCCTTGGGCGTACCGCCGACCTGGTGGCCGGAGCGGCCAACCCGTTGCAGAAACGCGGCAATCGAACGCGGCGAGCTGATCTGGCAGACCAGGTCGACTTCACCGATATCGATGCCCAGCTCCAGCGACGCGGTGGCGATCAGTACCTGCAACTCACCGCGCTTGAGGCGCTGTTCGGCGTCGAGGCGAAACTCCTTGGCGAGGCTGCCGTGGTGCGCCGCCACCGCCTGCTTGCCCAGGCGTTCGCTCAGATGCCGGCTCAGGCGTTCGGCGAGGCGTCGGGTGTTGACGAAAATCAGCGTGGTGCGGTGCTCGCGTGCAAGTTCGGCAAGGCGGTCATACACCAGTCCCCAGACATCGGTGGCCATCACCGCCGACAACGGCACCGGCGGCACCTCGATGCCCAGGTCTCGTGGGCGGGCGTGGCCGATGTCGACGATTTCGCAGGGGCGTTCGTGACCGACCAGAAACTGCGCCACCGCCTCCACCGGTTTCTGCGTGGCGGACAGGCCGATCCGGGTCAGCGGCTCGGCGCAGAGTGCTTGCAAACGCTCGAGGCTCAAGGACAGATGACTGCCGCGCTTGCCGGCGGCCATGGCATGGATTTCGTCGATGATCACCGTGCGCGTGGTGCCGAGCATCTTGCGCCCGGATTCCGAACCGAGCAGCACGTACAGCGATTCCGGCGTGGTGACCAGAATGTGCGGTGCGTTCTTGCGCATGGCGGCGCGATCTTTTTGCGGCGTGTCGCCGGTGCGTACGGCGGTGGTGATGGTCAGCTCGGGCAGGCCCAGTTCGCGCAATTGCGCGGTAATGCCGGCCAGCGGATTCTGCAGGTTGATCTGGATGTCGTTGGACAGCGCTTTCAGCGGCGAGACATAGACCACCAGGGTTTCGGCGGGCAGGCCGTCGGGGTGTTCGAGGCCGCGGTGCACAAGCTCATCGAGCACGGCGAGAAACGCGGTCAGGGTTTTCCCCGAGCCGGTGGGCGCCGCGATCAGCGTCGATCGGCGCTGCTGGATCAACGGCCACGCACGGGCCTGAGCGGCGGTGACCGCCGGGAAAGTCTTGCTGAACCAGGCGCTGACGGCGGGGTGAAAGCCTGCCAGAGCGCTGTTGGCGGGGAGGGGCAGATTCATGACAGAAGTTATGCGGGCGGGGGCGGGAAGATGCAAGTACCGTTCGGACCCCTTCGCGAGCAGGCTCGCTCCCACCTTGGAATGCGATCCCCTGTGGGAGCGAGCCTGCTCGCGAAGGGGCCGGTCAGAACGCCGCAAATCCGCAGATCACACTTTACGGGTGACGGTTGCGCACTAAACCCGCAAAATGCAACGATTCCGGCAATGATCGACCACGGCGCCACGCGTGCCGTCGTCAAAGCCATCGTTCCAATCAGACTGGGCCTGCTGACTCTATGCGAATGCGCCTTATGTTACTGGGCGGCGGAAATGCCCTTGGGCAGGCGCTGATTCGCCTCGGTGCGGAAGAAGACATCGGTTTCCTCGCCCCCCGCCCGCCCGAAAACGGCTGGGATGCCGCGAGCCTCACACAATTGCTCGACGACACCCGTCCCGATGCGTTGATCAACCTCGCCTACTATTTCGACTGGTTCCAGGCCGAGAGTGTGAGCGAAAGCCGCATGACCGGCCAGGAACGCGCCATCGAGCGTCTGGCCGAACTGTGCCAGCACCACAACATTGTCCTCGTGCAGCCGTCGAGCTATCGGGTATTCGACGGCTCGCGGGCCACGGCCTACAGCGAAAAAGACGAACCGGTGCCGCTGGGCCTGCGCGGTCAGGCCTTGTGGCGCATTGAACAGAGCGTGCGCGCGACCTGCCCGCAACATGTGCTGCTGCGCTTTGGCTGGCTGCTCGACGACAGCCCCGACGGCACCCTCGGGCGCTTTCTCGCCCGTGCGGAAAAACCGGAAGAATTGCTGCTGGCCGATGACCGTCGCGGCAACCCCACGCCGGTCGATGACGCGGCGCGGGTGATCATTTCCGTACTCAAGCAACTCGACTGCGCCGCGCCGCTGTGGGGCACGTACCATTACGCTGGCCACGAAGCGACCACGCCGCTGGCGCTGGGCCAGGCGATTCTCACCGAAGCACGCAGCCTGCATGCGCTGGCCATCGAAGCACCGACTGCGCAGGCACACGCCGCGCGCCCGGATGCTGCCGAAGAGCCACAACATGCAGTACTGGCCTGCAAGAAAATTCTCCACACTTTCGGGATCAAGCCGCGCGCCTGGCGTGCCGCCCTCCCGGGCTTACTGGACAGGTTCTACCGACATGGCTGAAGGAACGGTTTTAATCACTGGCGGAGCCGGATTCATCGGTTCGCACCTGACCGATGCCCTGCTCGCCAAGGGCTATTCGGTGCGCGTGCTCGACGATCTGTCGACCGGCAAACGCAGCAACCTGCCGCTGGACAATCCCAAGGTCGAATTGCTGGTCGGTGACGTTGCCGATGCCGCATCGGTGGCCCGCGCCATGCAGGGCTGCAGCGCTGTCGCGCATCTGGCTGCCGTGGCCTCGGTGCAGGCCTCGGTGGACGATCCGGTGAAAACTCACCAGAGCAATTTCATCGGCACCCTGAATGTCTGCGAAGCCATGCGTCTGGCCGGGGTCAAGCGTGTGGTGTACGCCTCCAGCGCGGCGGTGTACGGCAACAATGGCGAAGGCGAGTCGATCGACGAAGACACCCCGAAAGCCCCGCTGACGCCGTATGCGTCGGACAAACTGGCGGGTGAGCAGTACTTCGATTTTTATCGTCGCCAGCATGGCCTGGAGCCGGCGATTTTTCGCTTCTTCAACATATTCGGCCCACGCCAGGATCCGTCCTCGCCGTACTCCGGGGTGATCAGCATCTTCAGCGAACGCGCCTCCAAAGGTTTGCCGATCACCGTGTTTGGCGATGGCGAGCAGACCCGCGATTTCCTGTATGTCGGCGATCTGGTCGATTTGCTGGTGCAGGCGATTGAAAAGCCCGAAGTGCAGGAAGGCGCGGTCAACGTTGGCTGGAATCAGGCGATGAGCCTCAAGCAGATGCTCGAAGCGTTGAAATCGGTAGTCGGCGAGCTGCCGCCAGTGAGTTACGGGCCGGCACGTTCGGGTGATATCCGCCACTCACGGGCGGATAACCGGCGTTTGCTGCAGCGCTTTGAAATGCCGGCGCAGACGCCGATGAGTGTGGGCTTGGCGCGGTTGCTTGGGCGTGCCTGATAGAGCCCTCACCCTAACCCTCTCCCAAAGGGAGAGGGAACTGAGGTGTTTGTGAGAAGTACGCCGACCTGAAATACCGAGCCGAACTCAGGTTTTGAACAACACACAAATCGGCTCCATCTCCCTCGGGAGAGGGTTGGGGTGAGGGGCCCCGATCTCGAACCCACCACACGACTCAGCACCAAATGAAAAAGGCGCCCTGCAACAGGCGCCTTTTTCACGGCCGGAATATCGCTATCCCTGTGACGAGGGAATCTTATCCCCCGATCGACTGCGTACGGTCGTCGTCAGTTCTGTGCCTGCCCGCCACCAAGCCTCATTCACCACCACGTGAACGTTCGGTAAAAAATCGACTTAAAACTTATAGCCCAGACCGACCATGTAGATGAACGGATCGACGTCCACATTCACCCGTGCACGGGTGCCGGGCGCGACGGCGTTGTTCTCGACGGTCGCGCGGGTGTCGATATCGATGTAGCGCACCTGGGCGTTGAGCATGATGTTGTCGGTGATCATGTAGTCGGCGCCGACCTGCCAGGCCAGGCCCCAGGAATTTTTCGCCTTGAAGTTGCTGAAGCCGTTGGCGCTGGCTTCGCTGCCGACGTGTTCGTCGTAGATCCAGGTGTAGTTGATGCCGCCGCCGACATAAGGCTGGAAAGCCGATTTCGAATCCAGTGGGTAGTAGACGACGCTAAGGGTCGGCGGCAGGTGTTTCAGGGTGCCGAGCTTGCCATTGGCAGCGGGCAGGGCGGTGCCCTTGAGCTTGACGTCATGCTCGAACGGCGTGGCTGCCAGCAGTTCGATACCGATGTTATTGGTGAGCATGTAGGCGAAGTTCAGACCCAGTTGGGTGTCGCTGCTCATGGTCGCCTTGCCGCCCAGATTGGTGCCGCTCAGCGGGCCCTGATCGACCTTGACGCTGGAGCTGTCGGCCTTCGGGTTGACGGTGATCGCGCCAGCGCGCACGAGAATGTCACCGGCTTCGTGGGCGTGGGCGAGCGGGGCTGCGAGCGCAAGGGCAAACAGCGAGGCGCTGAGCAAGGACTTGTTCATGGGGGCTCCGAAAGACATGAAAAATGTTCGATGTCCTAGGGTACGAAGCCGTCTGATACGGTGTTTTGACTCAGCTCAATGAAACCGTGATGAGAGGTCTGTGCCGGCCTTTTCGCGAGCAGGCTCGCTCCCACATTTGAAATGCATTCCCATGTGGGAGCGAGCCTGCTCGCGAAGAGACCCTGTCAGACAACACAAAACTACCGGGACTCACTCCGGCAGCTCATACGCATAAATCTTCTCCGCCTCCATCTGATACCCGGCATCGGCCAGCTCACTGCTCGACGCTTTCACCTGTAACGGTCCTTCAACCCAGTACGGCTGATACAGCTCATCGAGCTTCACCCCCAGCTCGCTTTTCACATGGACGATCTGGTTCGACGGCGGTGGCGGTACGTGGATGCAGGCGCCGAAATACGGCACCAGCAAGAAGTCCGTGGTGCGTCCCTCTTCGCTGACTTCCAGCGGCACGATGTAACCCGGCAGGCGAATGTTCTGCCCGTCGAGGCTCTTCACCACCGGCGCGTTCGGCATGTCCTGCTTGGCCGCTGGCGCGGACTCGGCGGAGAGTGCGTCGCCCATCTTCGACAGGTCATGCAACGGCGTCATGTTCGGCACTTCCGGCGCAGCGTCCGGAGGGATCATTTCCGACCAGGTCAGGTCTTTCGGCGCCGCGGCCCACACGGGCAGGGCGACCAGCATCAGCAGCGCAAGCAGGGCGCGGGGCATGGTGAACATCCTCATAAACGGATCGACAGGCCATCGGCCAGGGATTGGCGGTACGCGCGCCAGGCCGGCACGCTGCCCATCAGCAGCGCGGCCGCCAGAATGCCACCGAGCAGCGTCCATTCATACTCGCTCGGCCACGCCAGTGGCAGGTACAGGCCGTAATTGGCCTGCACGTAACCTTGCGCAGCGGCGATGCCGATGTACAACAACGCCAGCCCGGCGATCACCCCGGTCAGCGCCAACGCAAAGGCTTCCAGCACCAAAAGGCTTGCGATGTGCCACGGTCGCGCGCCCACCGAGCGCAGAATCGCCATCTCGCGGCGACGCTCATTGAGGCTGGTGAGAATCGCTGTGAGCATGCCGATCAACCCGGTCAGCACAACAAACAGCGAAACCACGAACAGGGCTTTTTCAGCGGTGCTCATCAGGCTCCACAATTCCTGCAAGGCCACGCCCGGCAGGATCGCCAGCATCGGCTCGCCGCGGTATTCGTTGATCTCGCGTTGCAGCGCAAAGGTGGAAATCTTGCTGTTGAGACCGAGCATGAACGCGGTGATCGCTTGCGGCGTCAGGTCCATATTGCGTGCCTGGTCGGCGCTGATCCGCCCGTTGCCGCGCGCCGGCACGCCGTTGTGCCAGTCGATGTGAATCGCCTCCATGCCGCCGAGGCTGATATGCAGCGTGCGGTCTACCGGGGTGCCGGTGCGCTGGAGGATGCCGACCACGGTGAACGGTTTGTCGTCGTGCTTGACCAGGCTGATCGCCGCCACGCCGTGGGCCAGTACCAGTTTGTCGCCGAGCTTGTAATGCAGCGCTTCGGCGACTTCGGCGCCGAGCACCACTTCGAAAGGATCATTGGCAAACGCACGTCCGTCTGCCAGCGCCAGGTGTTGCTGGCGCCCGTACTGGTAGTGCTCGAAATAGGCTTCGGTGGTGCCCATCACGCGATAGCCGCGATGGGAATCGCCGAGGGACATGGGGATCGCCCACTTCACTTTCGGGTTGCTGGCGAAATGTTCGAAGCTGTCCCAACGAATGTTGTTGGTCGCATTGCCGATGCGAAACACCGAATACAACAGCAGATTGACCGACCCGGAGCGGGCGCCGACGATCAGGTCAGTGCCGCTGATGGTGCTGGCGAAACTGGCTTTGGCTTCGGTGCGTACGCGCTCGACGGCGAGCAGCAGGCACACCGAAAGAGCAATGGCGAAAGCGGTGAGCAGGGCAGTGAAACGGCGGTTGGCCAGGCTGGCCATGGCCAGACGAAACAGATACATCTCAGACCTCGGCAGACGTGGCGGCGCGGTTAAGCTCGGCCAGGGACAGGTGACGGTCGAACAGCGGCGCCAGGCTCTGGTCGTGGCTGACGAACAACAGACTCGATCCGGCCTCGCGGCATTCGGCGAACAGCAGGCGAATGAAGTTCTCGCGGGCGTCGTAATCCAGCGCCGAGGTGGGTTCGTCGGCGATCACCAGTTCCGGTTGGCCGATCAACGCGCGGGCGGCAGCGACCCGTTGTTGTTGGCCGATGGACAAGGAATCGGCGCGGCGACTGAGCAGGCTTGCATCCTTCAGGCCCAGGTGCGCGAGCAGGGTGGCGGCGGCTTGATCGACGCTGCCGTGGCGCTGTTTCGCTCGTTGCGCGCGCAGTTTCGAGAAGTGACACGGCAACTCAACGTTCTCGCGCACCGAGAGAAACGGCAGCAGATTGAATTGCTGGAAAATGTAGCCGGTGTGATCGACACGAAACGTATCGCGCTTGCCGGCAGAAAGCTCGGTCAGCTCCTGGCCGAGCAGGCGAATGCTGCCGCGATTGGGCTTCTGCACCCCGCCAAGCAGGCCGAGCAGCGTGGTCTTGCCGCTGCCACTGGGGCCTTTGAGAAACAGGGTTTCGCCGGCTTCCAGACGAAACGCCGGGATGTCCAGCAGCGTCGGGTGACCGGGCCAGTTGAAGCCTAGGTCGGAAAGTTCGATGAGTGCTTGAGTCATGGCACCGATTTTCATCAAGTGAACACATAATCCTGTGGAAGCGAGCCTGCTCGCGAAAGCGCTGGGTCAGACACCCACATGTCAACTGACACGCCGCCTTCGCGAGCAGGCTCGCTCCCACAGGGGATTTCGGTGGATCCTAGAACTTCAGCGCAGCCGATTTCGCCGTCACTTCCGTGCCTTGCTGGCCGCTGGCGCTGATCAGTTGTACCTGAATCTTCTGCGTTGCCGGGAAGGTCTTGAAGATGTTGGCCAGATCCAGCGTGTTCAGCGCGCCGGGCGTGGCGCAGGAGAGCTGGTAATGCGCATGGATTTCGCTGTGGTCGTGGTGATGCTCGTGACCGTCCTTGTCCGCTTCATCTTCGTCGTGATCGTCGGCGTCCGGCTTGTCGCCGAACAGCGGGCTTTCCAGTTCCTGGCTGACCACTTTGCAACCGGCCGCAGCGGGCAGACTGAACAGCGCCAATGGTTTTTCCAGCTGCGCCCGGGCGGCAGCCACTTTGGCCTTGTCCGCGTCCGACGTGGCCGCATGTTCGAAACCGACCAGATTCATCGCCGGGCTTTCCAGTTCCAGCTCCAGGGTCTGACCGTCGAGCGCGGCGTTCAGGCGACCCACACCATGCTCATGCGCGCCGAGGCTGCCGTGCTCATGGTCGTGATCGTGCTCATCAACCGCATGGGCAGCGGCCAGCGGCAACAGGGCAAACGGCAAAGCGAGCAGCAAACGACGCATGGCGAACTCCGAAAAATGAAAAGTTTGTTATGTAATCTTATAACGAAAGTGCGCAGAGTGTGCCCGTGCGCTTGGGATTGCGCAAGACATGGCTAAGCACCGCCCGGGATGAGTTCGCGGGCGGTGCTGGGATTGGATGTCATGCTTGCAGAATCAGAAGCCTGCGCCGGGATAGTCGAACCAATAGCGTCCCGAAAGAACATCGTTGATCAGATTTGCGTCGAGCACGCTCGGGGCATCGCGACTGAAACGCTGTCGCCAAGCCGGAAGCCACCAGTAGTTGATGGCTGTTCCGCGCGGAAATACCACCAGAGTCAGCACCTCCTTATCCATTTTGCCCTGCGTGTAGAGTTGATGACTGCGATCCATCAGGGCCATGTACTGGTCGATTGGCAGTCTGAACATCAGTGCCATGGTGAAGATTTTTTCACTCTGACTGAACGCCGGACTCTGCAGTACCCGCAATGCTTCGCAAGTGTGTGAATTCGGTTGACTCGCTATGCTCTGGCCTTCGGGGGTTGAAAGTATGTCGAAACGATCATCCATGTCTTGCCAGTCGGTCCGGCTATTGCGCTCAAAGTAATCACGAATAACAAGGGTCAGTGGACCTGCCGTTTCCACATCAGCGGGACAAGCCGAAAGATCGGCAGGCAACCAGATGCGCCATGCCACGATGAGCAAAAACGGAATTATGAGGAGGAGCGAATAAGGGCGTTTCATTGTGGCGTGCTGTGTTTGTAGCGTCGGAAAATAGTGAAGTCATGGTCGCTGGGATTTGCATTACCGGTCGCATGGCGAAAACCTGCGTCGTTAACTTCAACTTTTTCCCACCCTGCAGAAATGCATACGCCCTTCGTTAGAACGAAGCCGACATGGCCACTGGCGTCGGAATAATTCATTGCGTAAGCGCCGACGTCCCCGGGCAACGGCGTGCGCTCGACTTTCCAGCTGTTGAGCAATCGTTGTCCATTCGCCCATTCACCCGCGAGCGGAGGGCTAACCTTGGAGAAATATGGCAGGTATTTCGATTTGCCATGTTCAATCAACGCCACGTTGACCCCAATTGCGGTCAGCACGTCGTAGACGAACAGATTGCATTTATTTGTGTTTGGTGGAAATTCCACGCTCTGCCTGAGAGTAGGGTGTGGTAGCGACTTTTTGCTTTTATTCCCTGCCCATTGTGTTGATCCCCGGTGTGACAGCGCCTCCATCAGTATCCTGCGCGGCATGTCCTGAATGACGACTTTCACCGTTCGGGTTTCATTGGTACGTTTCACACCATATTCGACTTCGTAGAACGCGTCGTTCGAGACAGCGCCGCTGGTCGTTAGCGGGACTTTTACCCACGGTGATATCGCTACGACCGAAAGAGACTTCCCTGGATTCAACGTCGCAGTGTGCATACCTTTTTTTGTACCGGAGTTCCCCACAATCTGAACCGTCACTTCGTGGGTGTCTCGGGTCTTGATCGACGATAGTTCCTTGCCCGCGAGCGTTATAGCGATCTGGCCGTTTTTGGACATTAATGAATAAATGCGAGGCCTGTCATCGTTTTGAACGATGTTGTCATCTACGACCTGACCGTCAATAAGCAGCTGAAATTTTACGCCTGGCGGTGGCTGCATCAGAAAGTCTTTAAAGATGAGTTTGATTTCCGATTTCATGACAAATCCTGTGTCAGGGGCTCTTCATAGGCATAGAAAGTCCATTCGGAATCTTCCCCTACCAACAGGGTGTCGTAATCCGAAGCGTTTTTTACCGGGTGTTCGCAGCCTTCGCCTGTGAGGTTGCAAGTGCTGTCTTGTAAAACGGCAACCTTCGCCTTGTCCTTGAGTTTGTAAGCCAAACCTGGCTTTTCCGTGTCATCGAGGCGTTCGATGATGACCTGCAAGTAGCGATAAGAGGTCAGGGCAGCAATCGGTGGCCCCATGTCAATTGGAGCGGGCCGGCCAATTCCTGCAAAACCACTGTGTTGCTGAGTGAGCAGCTTATTTGTCATGGGCGGACAACCGCAGGCGACGTAGTCACCCTCTAGCGCAGCTGGTCCGGCAGGTAAAATCAGCGTTCGTTCACCCACTGCTACGATGGGGCCTTTGCCAGGCCCACAAACCGGACAACTGGCGAGTTGTCCAATGGAAGCGATTATTCTTCCTTCGATATTGAGGTTCTCATTTCCTTCAAGTATCACGCCACCTGTAGAGGTCGGGCCTCCTTTAGAGGCCAGTTTTCGTCCTGAAGACATTGGGAATCCTTCCCGCAAAAAGAGATTAATTTAGCCGATTAACCGGGAATTACCAGATGTGTTTGGCGCCCTTTACTTGGCGTTGCACAAGTCCCGTGGGAGCATGCAGGTCAGAAAAATGCAGGAGCGAACTCGATGTTGCGGATACGCGGAACGGTCGGCGAGGTGCCGGTGGATTTGACGGTGGAGCTGGATGACAGCGATTGGGCGAGGCTCGGTTCGGCGCTGAGCGGGCAGGCGCCGGTTGCGCAGTCTGAGGCGGTTGCGCCAGCTCCGGCGGCGAAGCCGGTGAATCAGGACGATGCGCTGTGGCAGGTGGCCAAAGACTTGCTGCGCAAGGCCGGGCAACTCAGTGGACCGGATCTGCTCGATCAACTGGAAGCGCTGACCGGCAGTGCGGTGGCGGGCAAGCGTTTGCTCGTGCGTTTGCGCCACAGTTCCGATGTGAAAGTGGCGAGCGGCGGGGATACGCCGCTCTACAGCTGGATCGGGTAAGCCTTGAAAGATCGCAGCCTTCGGCAGCTCCTACAGAATCAGCGTTCATCCGCAAAAACCGCGGTGAACACGATCCGATGTAGGAGCTGCCGCAGGCTGCGATCTTTTGCTCTCAATAAAGCGCAGCAAACATCTTGCGGCGATACACCGTCACCAACGGGTGATCATTGCCCAGCAGCTCGAACACCTGCAGCAAGGTCTTGTGCGGCAAGCCTTCGCCATAGTTGCGGTTGCGGATGAACAGTTTGAGCAGGGCGTCCAGCGCCGCTTCGTATTGCTGGCGTGCCAGTTGCTGGATCGCCAGTTGATACACCGCTTCATCGTCCTGCGGATTTTGCGCCAGGCGGCTCTTCAGGTCGGCGGCGTCCGGCAGGTCTCGGGCGAGGCCCAGAAACTGGATCTGCGCCTTGGCCCCAGCGAGTGCGGCTTTGTGCTCATCGCTCTTGACCGCGTCGAGCACAGTTTGCGCTTCGCCCAGCTCACCGCGTTCGGTCAGGCAGCGTGCGTAAAGGATCAGCGCCCTGGCGTTGGTATTGTCTTCATTGAGCATGGCGACCAGCGCCGCTTCGGCCTCGGCGAAACGACCGTCGTCGAACATCGCCTGAGCCTGTTCGAACGGGTCGGCAGCAGCCGGTGGCGGCATTTGCACATGCGGTTCGAGCAGGGCGCGCACGGCAGATTCCGGTTGAGCGCCGGCAAAGCCATCGACCGGCTGACCGTCCTTGAACAGCACCACGGTCGGCAGGCTGCGAATGCCGAAGCGGGCGACGATGTCCTGCTCGATGTCGCAATTGACCTTGGCCAGCAGCAGCTCGCCCTGATAGCTCTCGGCAATGCCTTGCAGCATCGGCATCAACGCCTTGCACGGCGCACACCATTCGGCCCAGAAATCCACCAGCACCGGCTTGTTGAAGGAGGCTTCGATCACCGACTGGTCAAAATCGGCAGTCGTGGCGTCGAAGATGTACGGCGTTTGCTGACTCATGGGGGATCTCGTAAAAGCGTGGATGGGGCAACTATACGGCTTGGTGGGGGGTGGCCGGAAGCGGGGCGGGTCGAGAGGTGTGTTGCATGGGCGGACGCCTTCGCGAGCAGGCTCGCTCCCACAGGGGATTTATGAACGACACAGATCCAGTGTGGGAGCGAGCCTGCTCGCGAAGCTTTTAGCTAGCGCCGCGCATGGTAGAGGCTGACATGTCGGAATTCTTCCGGCTCGGCCAGATCCGGCAAGGTCATCGCCTCGAGCATTTCAATTCGCTCATACAGCGGATGCCGAAAATCGCGCACCCGCGAATCCGCCACCAGCGCCTCACGCCCTCGACTGAGAAACGCATCGAGCAGCGGCAGATTGGCCCGGTCGTACAACACGTCGGCGACCAGAATCAGATCGAAGCGATCGGCCTCGGCAAAGAAATCCGTCGAGTAGTTCATCTGCACATCATTGAGCTCGGCATTCGCCCGGCACGCGGCGATCGCCAACGGATCGAGATCGCAGGCCACCACTTCCAGCGCGCCGGCCTTCACCGCCGCGATCCCGGCAATCCCGGAACCGGCGCCGAAATCCAGCACGCGTTTGCCCCGCACCCAGTTGGGGAACCGCGCCAGATAGCGCGCCACCGCCAGACCGCTGGCCCAGCAAAAACTCCAATAGGGCGGTTCATGCAGGATGCGCTGGGTTTCTTCCTGGCTGAACTCGCGCGCCATGTTGTCGCCGTCGATCAGCCACAGCTGCAAATCGGTGCCGGGCAACGCGCAGGCTTTCAGTCTGGCGTCGCCGAGCAATTCGCCCAAGGCCTGTTGCAGGTCGAGCGGTGCCTTCATGGCGCTTTGACGAATTGCAGCTGGCCCAAAGCCTGAGTGGTCGGTTGGGTGATGGTCTGCGACGGCAGGTGCAGAATCAGTTGCCCGGACTGGCTGGCGCGCCCACGCAGCTCAACCCGTGCGCCAGCCGGAAACGCCTCAGGGTTGAAGCGCAGGTGAAACGGCAGGATCTGGTTATTGCCGATCAGGCTGGAACTGGCGAGCAGTTGCTGCGGGCGGTCCTTTTCGTCGATCACCAGCAGCGCCAGTTCGACTTCGGCGCCGGCCGGCACGCCTTGCAGGGTGCCGCTCAGTTCGCGCTGATGCGCCGGCAGCGGGCCGAGTTCGGCGGCTTCCTTGGCTTTTTTCTGCGCCTGCTGCGGCGCAGGGCCTGGCGTCGGCGGTTGCGGCTTGGGTGCGTCGCTGCCACAGGCCACCAGCAGGCTGAAAAGACTGAGCAAAACGAGCGGACGTAACGGCATTGGAGGCTCCGGCAGAATGAATTCCATGGATCAGACGATCATGCCGTTCTGTATACCGCAAAGCCTATGGCTTGTCTTGCCACGGGGATGCGCTACCATGGCCCTCCCATTTTTTGTTGCCAGCCACCATGCACTGTCCCTTCTGCGGTGCCAACGACACCAAGGTCATCGACTCGCGTCTGGTCGCCGAGGGCGAACAGGTGCGCCGCCGGCGTGAATGCCTGGCCTGCGGCGAACGTTTCACGACGTTCGAGACGGCCGAACTGGTGTTGCCGCGCCTGATCAAAACCGACGGCAGCCGCCAACCGTTCGACGAAGAAAAACTCCGCGCCGGCATGCAGCGCGCCCTGGAGAAACGTCCGGTGAGCGTCGAGCGCCTCGAATCCTCTCTGGTCCATATCAAACACAAGCTGCGCGCCACCGGCGAGCGCGAGGTCAAGTCCCTCGTGGTCGGCGAACTGGTGATGGCCGAGCTGCAGAAGCTCGATGAAGTGGCCTACATCCGTTTCGCTTCCGTGTACCGCCGCTTCCAGGACCTCAACGAATTTCGCGAAGAGATCGACCGCCTCGCCCGTGAACCGGTGAAAGAATGACCACCGCCGCCGAGCAGGCCATCCTCGACGCCCACTTCATGGCCCGGGCCCTGGAGCTGGCGCGCAAGGGGCATTACACGACGCATCCCAATCCACGGGTTGGCTGCGTGATCGTGCGTGACGGGCAGATTGTCGGCGAAGGCTGGCATGAACGTGCCGGCGAACCCCATGCCGAAGTCCACGCCCTGCGCGCCGCCGGTGAACTGGCCCGAGGCGCCACTGCTTACGTGACCCTCGAACCTTGCAGTCACCACGGCCGTACGCCGCCGTGTGCCGATGCGCTGGTGAATGCCGGTGTTGGCCGGGTGGTCGCGGCGATGCGTGATCCGAATCCACAAGTCGCCGGACGCGGTCTGCAGCGTCTGGCCGATGCCGGCATCGCCACCGAAAGCGGTGTGCTGGAGGCCGAAGCCCGCAAGCTCAATCAAGGTTTTCTGAAGCGCATGGAGCACGGCTTGCCGTTCGTGCGGGTCAAGTTGGCCATGAGCCTCGACGGTCGCACGGCGATGGAAAGCGGCGAGAGCCAATGGATCACCGGCCCTGCCGCGCGTTCGGCAGTGCAGCGTCTGCGCGCTCAGGCCAGCGTGGTGCTGACCGGCGCCGACACGGTGCTGGCCGATGGCGCACGCCTGACCGTTCGCGGTGACGAGCTGGGGCTGGATGCCGAACAAACCGCGCTCGCCCTGAGCCGTCCGCCGCTGCGGGTGCTGATCGACGGGCGTCTGCGGGTGCCGCTCGATGCGCCGTTCTTCAAGGCCGGCCCGGCGCTGGTCGCCACCTGCGTGGCCATCGAAGAACAGTACGCCCACGGCCCGGAATGCCTGATCGTGCCGGGCGATGACGGTCAGGTCGATCTGCATCAATTGCTGATCGAACTGGCCAACCGTGGCGTCAACGAAGTGCTGGTCGAGGCCGGTCCGCGACTGGCCGGCGCGTTTGCCCAGCTCGGTCTGGTCGACGAGTTCGTGATCTTCATTGCCGGCAAGTTCCTCGGCTCCACGGCGCGTCCGCTTCTGGACTGGCCGCTGGCCTATATCAAGGATGCGCCGGAGCTGAAAATCACTGAAATTCGCGCGGTTGGCGATGACTGGCGAGTCACTGCAATCCCTGTCTCATCGGCGAGCGTATAATTCCCGGCCATCGCGTTAGCGCTGGCTTCGTTCTCAAGGAGAACCCCATGTTTACCGGCATCATCGAATCCATCGGCAGTATCCGCGCACTGACCCCAAAGGGCGGTGATGTGCGGGTGCATGTCGAAACCGGCAAGCTCGACCTGAGCGACGTAAAACTCGGCGACAGCATCGCGGTCAACGGCGTGTGCCTGACCGCGGTTGAACTGCCGGGCAACGGCTTCGCCGCCGACGTCAGTCGCGAAACCCTCGACTGCACCGCCATGAATGACCTGAAAAGCGGCAGCCCGGTCAACCTGGAAAAAGCCCTGACTCCGACCACCCGTCTCGGCGGCCATCTGGTCAGCGGTCACGTCGACGGTGTCGGCGAAGTGGTATCGCGCAGCGACAATGCCCGCGCCGTGGAATTTCGCATCCGCGCGCCGAAAGAGCTGGCCAAGTACATCGCCCACAAAGGCTCGATCACCGTCGACGGCACCAGCCTGACCGTGAATGCGGTCGATGGCGCCGAATTCCTGCTGACGATCATTCCGCACACCCTGAGCGAAACCATCATGGCGTCCTACAAGCCAGGTCGCCGGGTGAACCTGGAAGTCGACCTGCTGGCGCGTTATCTGGAGCGTCTGCTGTTGGGCGACAAGGCTGCAGAGCCAACGTCCGGCGGCATCACTGAAAGCTTTCTGGCCGCCAACGGCTACCTCAAATCCTGACTGAAGGGGGTGCCTTGTGGCGCTCAATAGCATCGAAGAACTGGTTGAAGACATCCGCCAAGGCAAGATGGTCATCCTCATGGATGACGAAGACCGCGAAAACGAAGGCGATCTGATCATGGCCGCCGAATGCTGCAAGGCCGAGCACATCAACTTCATGGCCAAGCACGCCCGTGGCCTGATCTGCATGCCGATGAGCCGCGAGCGCTGCGAAACCCTGAAGCTGCCGCTGATGGCTCCGCGCAACGGTTCCGGTTTCGGCACCAAGTTCACCGTCTCGATCGAAGCCGCCGAAGGCGTGACCACCGGCATTTCCGCCGCTGACCGTGCGCGCACCGTGCAAGCGGCCGCTGCGAAAGACGCGAAAGCCGAAGACATCGTCAGCCCGGGCCACATTTTCCCGCTGATGGCTCAGGCCGGTGGCACCCTGGCCCGCGCCGGTCACACCGAAGCCGCCTGCGACCTGGCGCGCATGGCCGGTTTCGAGCCGAGCGGTGTGATCTGCGAAGTGATGAACGACGACGGCACCATGTCCCGTCGCGCCGAGCTGGAAGCCTTCGCGGCCGAACACGACATCAAGATCGGCACCATCGCCGACCTGATTCACTACCGGATGATCCACGAACGTACCGTTCAGCGGATTGCCGAGCAGCCGCTGGACAGCGAACTGGGCCAATTCAACCTGGTGACCTATCGTGATTCGGTGGAAGGCGACGTGCACATGGCCCTGACGCTGGGCACTGTCTGCGCCGAAGAGCCAACCCTGGTTCGCGTGCACAACATGGACCCGCTGCGCGACCTGTTGATGGTCAAGCAACCGGGCCGCTGGAGCCTGCGCGCCGCCATGGCTGCGGTCGCCGAGGCCGGCAGCGGTGTGGTGCTGCTGCTCGGTCACCCGCTCGATGGCGACGTGTTGCTGGCGCATATCCGTGAAACCGGTGAGCAGGCAGCGCCGAAAAAACCGACCACCTACAGCATTGTCGGTGCCGGTTCGCAGATCCTGCGTGACCTCGGCGTGCGCAAAATGCGCTTGATGTCGGCACCGATGAAGTTCAATGCGATATCCGGTTTCGATCTGGAAGTTGTAGAATACGTGCCCTCCGAATAATGACCCGGTGAATTCGGCATTGTTGACGTAGATCGATTGTGGCGAGGGAGCTTGCTCCCGCTTGGGTGCGCAGCGCCCACATAAGGGGCCGCTGCGCTGCCCAGCGGGAGCAGGCTCCCTCGCCACAGGTTCATCATCGAGCAGCAATGCGGTGTTTCCGGCCATGAAATCGCGGCTTATATCACTGAGGGATGCGTACGAGACGCGTCCCGGCTCTTTAAGAGAACTGACGAATGACCCTGAAGACCATCGAAGGTACCTTCATCGCCCCTAAAGGCCGCTACGCTCTGGTAGTGGGCCGTTTCAACAGCTTCGTGGTTGAAAGCCTGGTCAGCGGTGCCGTTGATGCCCTGGTTCGCCACGGCGTGAGCGAAGGCGACATCACCATCATCCGCGCACCGGGCGCCTTCGAAATCCCGCTGGTTGCGCAGAAAGTCGCCCAGAAAGGCGAGTTCGCAGCCATCATCGCCCTCGGCGCGGTCATTCGTGGCGGTACTCCGCACTTCGAATACGTGGCTGGCGAGTGCACCAAAGGCCTGGCCCAGGTCTCCATGGAGTTCGGCGTACCGGTCGCGTTTGGCGTACTGACCGTTGATTCCATCGAGCAAGCCATCGAGCGTTCCGGCACCAAGGCCGGTAACAAAGGTGCCGAAGCTGCCCTGTCCGCTCTGGAAATGGTCAGCCTGCTGGCGCAGTTGGAGGCCAAGTGATTAGCGACGAAAGCGATCGTTTCAACCCGCGCGATCCGAAACCTGCGGATGCCGGCAAGCCGTCGAAAAGCGCCAAGCGTCGCGAAGCCCGTCAGCTCGCGACTCAGGCGCTGTACCAGTGGCACATGGCCAAGCAATCGCTGAACGAGATCGAAGCGCAGTTTCGCGTTGATAACGATTTCACCGATGTCGACGGTGCCTACTTCCGCGAAATCCTTCACGGGGTTCCGCAGTTCAAGACCGAAATCGACACCGCCCTGACGCCGTGCCTGGATCTGACGATCGAAGAGCTGGACCCGGTTGAACTGGCGGTTCTGCGCCTGTCGACCTGGGAGCTGCTCAAGCGTGTCGACGTGCCGTACCGCGTTGTGATCAACGAAGGTATCGAGCTGGCCAAAGTGTTCGGTTCGACCGACGGCCACAAGTTCGTCAACGGCGTGCTCGACAAGCTGGCCCCGCGCCTGCGTGAAGCTGAAGTGAAGGCGTTCAAGCGCTGATCGGCGCTTGAATACTTTTTCTCGGCCATGGGCGAGTTTGAGCTGATCCGCAATTTCTTCGCCGCCGCGCCTTGTGCGCAGGGCGGCGAGGGCGTTGCTTTGGGGATCGGCGACGACTGCGCCTTGCTGGCAGTTCCCGCAGGGGAACAGCTGGCGGTTTCCACCGATACGCTGGTGGCCGGTGTGCATTTCGCCGACCCCTGCGATCCGTTTCTGCTCGGTCAGCGTTCGCTGGCCGTCGCGGTCAGCGATCTGGCCGCCATGGGTGCCGCGCCCGTTGCCTTTACTCTTGCCCTGACTTTACCGACGGTGACTGCCGATTGGCTGCAAGCCTACGCCCGTGGTTTGAACCAGATGGCGCAAGGCTGCGGCGTAGCACTGGTCGGCGGTGATACTACGCGCGGGCCGTTGAGCCTGACGGTCACCGTGTTCGGCCGCGTACCTGCAGGGCAGGCGTTGACCCGCAGCGGCGCGCAGTCCGGTGATCTGCTCTGTGTCGGTGGCGAACTGGGCAATGCGGCCGGCGCCTTGCCGCTGGTGCTGGGCCAGCGTGCTGCCGCGCCCGAGGTCGGCCAGCCGCTGCTCGATCATTACTGGTCACCACAGCCGCAACTGGCGCTCGGTCAGGCTCTGCGCGGCAAGGCCACGGCGGCGCTGGACATCTCCGACGGCCTGCTCGCCGATTGCGGGCATATCGCGCTGGCCTCGGGGGTGCGACTTGAAATTGAACGCGAGCGCGTACCGTTGTCGGATGCTTTAGTCGCGTTTCTCGGTCAGCGCGGTGCCGAGCGCGCGGCATTGAGCGGGGGCGACGACTACGTGCTGGCCTTCACCTTGCCGTCCGCCGCGTTGCCGGCACTGCTGGGCGATGGCTGGCCGATCCATGTGATCGGGCGCGTGGCGTCGGGCCAGGGCGTGGTCCTGCTGGATCGCGACGGGCGCGACATCACTCCGCAAATCCGCGGCTACCAACACTTTCAGGAGACACCGTGACAGATCACCCGAAACAGGTCCCTGCCGAATTCGTGCCTCCTTCGGTCTGGCGCAATCCGTGGCATTTCCTCGCGTTCGGCTTCGGCTCCGGCACCTTGCCCAAGGCGCCGGGCACGTGGGGCTCGCTGGTGGCGCTGCCGTTCATTTCGTTGTGGCAGATGCTGCCCGACTGGGGTTACTGGCTGATGCTCGGCATCACCATGCTGTTCGGCTTCTGGCTGTGCGGCAAAGTCGCTGACGACCTGCGCGTGCATGACCACGAAGGCATCGTCTGGGACGAAATGGTCGGCATGTGGATCACCCTGTGGCTGGTGCCGGAAGGCTGGTACTGGTTGCTCGCGGGTTTTCTGGTATTCCGCTTCTTCGATATTCTCAAGCCGTGGCCGATCCGCTGGATCGACAAGCATGTGCATGGCGGCGTCGGCATCATGCTCGACGACGTGCTGGCCGGTGTGTTCGCCTGGCTGGCGATGCAAGGGCTGGTCTGGGTATTCGCCTGATTCGACTCACGTGAGGAAACAAGCAATGCTGCGACGCGGGTTGGCCCTGCTGGTTCTGGCTCTGCTGGGCACGTTCGCCCATGCGCACGCCGCCTCGCCTGTACCCGCGGTCATCCATCTGGCCAGCGAAGATTGGGAAGACTACACCGCCGCCGATGGCCATGGTCTGGCCTGGGACGTGCTGCGCAAAGTCTTCGAGCCGGCCGGGGTGAAGCTGGATATCCGCACGGTGCCGTACACCCGTTCGATCGGGCTGGTGCAGTTGAAGGAAGTCGACGCGCAGGTCGGCTCCTACCGCGACGAAGCCGAGCACGTGTTGTACCCGCAATCGAATTTCGACTCCGATCACGTTTACGCACTTGGCCTGGCCAGCAGCCCGCCACCGACTCAGGCAACCTTGGGCAAATACCGCCTGGCCTGGGTGCGCGGCTACCGCTACGACAACTACCTGCCGAACATCAAACGCTTCAACCAGATCGAACGGCGCACCGGCATTCTGCTGATGCTCAAGCAGGGGCGGGCCGACTACTACATCGACGCGCTGACCGAGATTCAGGCGGTCATGCGCGATGCGGCGGATCCGGCGCAGTACCGTTATTCGCATCTGGCTGAATTGCCGCTGTTTCTCGGTTTCGCCGATACCCCACAGGCCCGGACGTTGATGGCGCTGTATGACCGGCGCATGGCGGAGCTGGTGAAGAGCGGAGAGTTGAAGGCGATCTTCGCGAAGTGGCAGCAGCCATATCCGTTCAACCCGAACTGAAGCCCAACACAAACCCCCTGTAGGAGTGAGCCTGCTCGCGATAGCGGACTGACATTCAGCAATGATGTCGTCTGATCAACCGCTATCGCGAGCAGGCTCACTCCTACAAGGAACCGATGCAGGGCAGTCTGTCATCAAACTTTTTGATGGTTATGCCCGATAATTCAGCCTAAGCGTCCACAGGAACCTGCTGTTACAATGCCGGCCTGCGAATTTTCAGTCTTCTAGATCAGGAGCACATCGGTGCCTGTCGTCTTCGTCGCCGCTTCCAAGCTGCCAACGCCTTTTGCGCAATTCACCATGCACGGCTTTCTCGATGAGAGCACCGGGCGTGAGCACGTCGTGCTGAGCCTCGGTGAAATTGCCGATGGCGCCCCGGTACTTGGCCGCCTGCACTCCGAATGCCTGACCGGCGATGCCTTGTTCAGCCAGCGCTGCGACTGCGGTTCGCAACTGGAAGCCGCGTTGCAGGCGATCGCCCGCGAAGGCCGTGGCGTGCTGCTGTATCTGCGTCAGGAAGGCCGTGGCATCGGGCTGCTGAACAAGATTCGCGCCTACGAGTTGCAGGACGGCGGCGCCGACACCGTGGAAGCCAACGAGCGTCTGGGCTTTGCCGCCGATCAGCGTGATTACGCCATGTGCCTGCCGATGCTCGAGCATTTGGGCGTGAAATCCCTGCGTTTGATGACCAACAACCCGCGCAAGGTCAAAGCGCTGACCGACATGGGCATCGTCGTCGCCGAACGCGTGCCGCTGCACACCGGCCACAATCCGCACAACAAACTCTACCTGGCCACCAAGGCCAGCAAGCTCGACCACATGATGGGCAACGAGCATCAGGGCGAGGCCGACCGCGCGTGACTCGCGGCCAGGTGCGACGTCGGCTGTCGGTGGCCTGGTGGCAATACCTGGCGTTGGCCCTGTTGCCGCTGTTCGTGCTCAACGCGCTGTTTGGCGAAGGCCAGGGCCTGTTGCCAGTGTTGGCGATGCCCTTGTTCATCGCTGGCGTCGCCTCGATGTTTGTCAGTCTGAAATATTTCGCTCGCTACAAACACGCGCTGATCGCCACGCAAAAAGCCCTCGATACTGCCGATGAACCCGCTGCGTGGATCGCCTTGGCGGCGCGTCGGCGCGCAGCGTTGCTGGTGGCATCTTTGCCGGCGTGGATCGGCGCACTGGCGGTATTCGTCGGCCTCGAAGCCGTGCCGTTGATGCTGCTGGCGCTGTCCACCGCCGTGCTGTTCTACCTCTACCGAATCCCGCGTCAACTCGGTTGATGCGTCGCCTGTGGCTGGCGGTTCTGCTGCTCGCCCTGAGTAGCCCGGCGCTGGCCGGATTGCGGGTAGTCAGCCTCGCGCCGTCGCTGTCTGAAATTGTCGTTGAACTGGATTCCGCCGATCTGCTGGTCGGCGTGCTGGATGCGGGCGAGCGTCCGGCGGCGATTGCTGATGTTCCGTCTGTGGGCCGCTATGGCCAGCTCGACATGGAACGCTTGCTCAGTCTCAAACCGGATCTGCTCTTGCTCTGGCCCGGCAGCGTTGGCGCAGGGCAGCGCGATCAGCTCAAGCGCCTGAACATTCCCATCTTCATCGCCGAGCCGCATACGTTGACGCAACTCGCCGCGCAGATCGAAGCCATTGCCGAACAGCTCGGGCGTCCTGAACGTGGGGCCAAACGGGCGGACGAATTGCGCGCGCAGCTGGAGGGTATGCGTCAGCGTTATCAGCGTGATGTACCGTTGCGTGTGTTCTATCAAGTCTGGGACAAGCCGCTGTACACCGTCGGAGGCGGACAGATCATCAGCGATGCACTTGAAGTGTGCGGCGCACGCAATGTGTTCGCCGACTTGAATCTGCCGGCGCCGCAGGTGAGCATCGAGGCAGTGTTGCAGCGAGATCCCGAGGTGATTGTTGCCAGTGATCAGGCCCAGCTTGGGGCATGGAAGGTCTGGCCGCAGGTGGCGGCGGTCAGGCAGGGGAGGCTGCTATTGGTCACTGATAAAGGCCTCGAACGACCGAGCGGGCAGATGATCAGCGCCACCGCCAAGCTTTGCCAATTGATCGCGCCGGATCGGTAGACCGCATCGCCTGTATTCGCGAGCAGGCTCGCTCCCACACTGGACTTGCGGTGAAAGCAAAATGTGGCCGCACTCAATCTACTGTGGGAGCGAGCCTGCTCGCGAAGGGGCCAGCCCGCCAATAAAAATCTCAGCTCAGAGTTCAGGGGTCCAGGTCACCCCGAACATCCACGCCCGACCTTCCTCGCGATAACCATACTGCGCGCCGTCATAGCTGTAATTCGCCCGGCTGTAACCCTTGTCCAGCAGGTTGTCGACCTTCAGATCCAGCTTGATCTCACGGTTCAACGCCCAACTGCTGCGCAGTCCGAATGTGCCGTAGCCACCCAGCGATTGGGTGTTGGTCAGATCATCGTAACTGCCGCTGACCAATTGCCAACTGGCGCCGAGCCCCAAACGATCGAACTGCCGATCCACATCCCAACTGGCCGTGCGCCGCGCCCTTCGCGCCAGTGTGTGGCCGGTATCGCGATCGCGCGGATCAATGATTGCCACGCCAAGATTGCTCTGCCAGCCGAACAGCTCATGCTTGAGCGCCGCTTCGAAGCCATTGATCCGCGCCGACGCAACGTTCTGTGGGCGTGAGTTGCTGCCGAAGATGATCGCGTCTTCCAGATCGGTGCGGTAAATCGAGGCTTCCAGCCGCGCGCTGTCGCTCAACTGGCTACGCCATTGCAGTTCGTAGCTTTTCGAGGTCTCCGGTTTCAGGTCGGGATTGCTGAAATTCGGGTAGTACAGGTCGTTGAAGGTCGGCGCGCGGAAACCTTCGCTGTAGCTCAGCAGCAGATCGTTATCCGAATTCAGGGGCAGGGTGAAGGTGCCGCTCCAGGTGTTCTGGGTACCGAACTGTTGGTTGTCGTCGTGGCGCAGGCCGATCTCGGTGGAGAAACTGTCCGCCTGATAACGATGCTGGATAAAGGCTGCGCGGTTCCAGCGGCTGTCCTCGTCAAACGCAGTGCTGCTGTTGATCCGGTCTTCGTACCAGTCACCACCGAGGATCAGGCTGTTGCGCGCGTCGAGCGTCAGGTCGTTCTGCCAGCTCACTGAGTCGCGATAGGTGTTGAACACCGTGCGCTCGTCACTGAGCTTGTCGAAAGTCTTCTCGCGGTTTTCGCTGTGGCCGAATTCGACGCGGGTTTTCCAGGTTTCGTTAACCCGCGCATCGATGTAACTGCTCACGCTACTGATATTGAAGTCGCTGTACGGCTGCTGTTGCACCGACTCGAACGTGTCCATATCGAAGCGACCGAACGGGTTGTCGAATTCGCCCTTGCCACGGTTATCCAGCAGGTTGGCGCCGACTTCGATGTCCTCGGTCAGCGCGTGGCTGAGGCTCAGGCTGAGGGATTTGTTGCGGTAGGCGTCATGATCGCCATCGCTTGGAAACGAGTCGTGGGTGCGGTCGATCCCGGCGCTTTCGTCGAGGCTGGCACCGAGGTTGAAACGGGTTTTGTCGTCACCGCCGGACAAACCGAGGCTGCGCTGCCAAGTCTGCTGGCTGGCGAAGCCGAGGTGCAGGCGTGGCTGCAAGCCTTGCCCAGTGCCGCGTCGGGTGAAAATCTGGATCACCCCGCCAATTGCATCGCTGCCATAAATCACCGAGCGCGAGCCGCGCAGCACTTCGACGCGCTCGATCTGCTCGATGTTCAGGTGCTGCAGATTGCTGTCGCCGGAAGTCGAGTTACCGATGCGCTGGCCATCGACCAGCACCAGACTCTGCGCCGACTGCGTGCCGCGGATGTAGATCCCCGGTAGACTGCCGCGCCCGCCGGTCTGCGCCACTTGCACGCCGGGCACGCGACGCAGCAGATCCGGCACGTCGCTTGGTTGCAGGCGATCAATGTCTTCACGGGTGAACACGGTGTTGGCGGCGCTGCTGTCGTTGCGCGCCTCGACCTGACGATTGGCGCTGATCAGTGTGTCCGGCAGCTTCAGCGCCTGATCACGTTCGAATGTGTCGGCGACAGCGCTGGCGCCGGGTAGCAGGAGAAAGGGCAGGGCGAGGCGCGAGAGGTTCATGGCAATCTATGGTCTTTGCAAAACCATGTAGGAGCTGCCGAAGGCTGCGATCTTTTGATTTTGCTTTTTAAAGGTTCCGGAGCTGCCGAAGAGCAAGATCAAAAGATCGCAGCCTTCGGCAGCTCCTACAAGGGATTGCGTCAGCTGTTGAGCAATGCCAGTCGCTGGCGAATCGACGCTTCGATCCCGGCCTCATCCAGCCCGCACTCGGCGAGCATCTGCGCCGGTTTCGCATGCTCGACGTAGATATCCGGCAAGCCCAGATGCAGCATCGACTTGAGGATGTTCTCGCGGGCGAGAAACTCGCTGACCGCGCCACCGGCGCCGCCCATGATCGCGTTCTCTTCGATGGTCACGATCAGTTCGTGGCTACCGGCGATCTCGCGCACAAGCGCTTCATCCAGCGGTTTGACGAAACGCATGTCGACCACGGTGGCGTCGAGCTTCTCGGCGACTTTCAAGGCTTCGCTCAGTTGCACACCGAACACCAGCATGGCGACTTTGCTGCCCTGGCGACGGACGATGCCCTTGCCGATTTCGATTGCTTCGAGATCTTTTTCGATGACCGCATTCGGGCCGCTGCCGCGCGGGTAACGCACCGCCGCCGGGCCGTTGTAGAGGTGGCCGGTGGTGAGCATCTTGCGCAGTTCGTTTTCATCGCTCGGGGTCATGATGAGCATGCCCGGGATGCAGCGCAGGTACGACAGGTCGAAGCTGCCGGCATGGGTCGGGCCGTCTTCGCCGACCAGACCGGCGCGGTCGATGGCGAACAGCACATCGAGGTTCTGCACCGCGACATCGTGCACCAACTGGTCGTAACCGCGCTGCAGGAACGTCGAGTAGATTGCGACCACCGGTTTCGCGCCTTCGCAGGCCATGCCGGCGGCGAACGTCACCGCATGTTGCTCGGCAATCGCCACGTCGAAATAACGCTCGGGGAAACGCTCGCTGAACGCCACCAGATCCGAGCCTTCCTTCATCGCCGGAGTGATGCCGACCAGGCGCGCGTCGGCCGCGGCCATGTCGCACAGCCACTCGCCGAACACCGCCGAATACTTCGGCCCGCTGGTGGCTTTTGGCGCGGCGGCCGGGGCGTCCAGTGGTTCGAGTTTGGTGATCGCGTGGTAACCGATCGGGTCGACTTCCGCCGGGGCGAAGCCTTTGCCTTTCTTGGTGACGATGTGCAGGAATTGCGGGCCTTTGAGATCGCGCATGTTGCGCAGGGTGGCGATCAAGGTTGGCAGATCGTGGCCGTCGATCGGGCCGATGTAGTTCCAGCCCAGCTCTTCGAACAGGGTGCCGGGGACCAGCATGCCCTTGGCATATTCTTCGGTGCGACGGGCGATTTCCCAGGCGCCGGGCAGGCGCGACAGGACTTTCTTGCTGCCCTCGCGCATGCTCGCGTAGGTGCGGCTGGAAAGGATCTTCGCCAGATAATTCGACAGCCCGCCGACGTTGCGCGAGATCGACATATCGTTGTCGTTGAGGATCACCAGCATGTTGGCGTTGACTTCCGGCGCATGGTTAAGCGCCTCGAACGCCATGCCGGCGGTCAGCGCACCGTCGCCGATCACCGCAATCGCCTTGCGATCGCTGTCCTGCAGGCGGGCGGCAATGGCCATGCCCAGCGCCGCGCTGATCGAGGTGCTGGAGTGGCCGACGCCAAAGGTGTCGTACTCACTCTCGGAGCGACGCGGGAACGCGGCGATGCCGTCCTTCTGACGCAGGCTGGCCATGCGCTCGCGGCGACCGGTGAGGATCTTGTGCGGATACGCCTGATGCCCGACGTCCCACAGCAGACGGTCGTCCGGAGTGTCGAAGACGTAATGCAGCGCGATGGTCAGCTCGATCACGCCCAGGCCGGCACCGAAATGCCCACCGGTCTGGCCGACCGTGTAGAGCAATTCCAGGCGCAACTCATCGGCCAGGGTTTCCAGCTCGGCTTCGCCTAACCGGCGCAGGCCGTCCGGCGTGTTCGCGCGGTCGAGCAGGGGCGTGGTCGGGCGCTTGCGGGGAATCTCATGAAACGTCGTGGGCATCAGGCGAATCGTTATAGGTATAAAAGATGCGGCAGTTTACCTGATGCATCGCCCCCTGCCCACGCGTTGGTCTTTTTTGGCTGATTAGCCTTCAGTTACGCCGATCGACGATATACCGGGCCAGATCGCGCAACGGCTCGGCAGCCGCGTCAAACGGTCGCAGTGCGTGCAGGGCCTGATCGCGCAGCTCCAGCGCATAGGTCTTGGCGGCGTCGAGGCCGAGCAGGGCCGGGTAGGTCGGCTTGTCGCGGGCGATGTCGGCGCCCTGGCGCTTGCCGAGGGTTTCGGTATCGCTTTCGACGTCGAGGATGTCGTCCTGGACCTGGAATGCCAGACCGATGGCCTGTGCATAAGTCTGCAGGGACTTGAGTTCATCCTTCTCGGCACGGCCGCTGGCCAGGGCGCCGAGCTTGACGCTGACTTCGATCAGCGCGCCGGTCTTGTGCCGGTGCATCTGTTCCAGCGCTTTCTGGTCGAGCTTGAGGCCGACCGAACCGAGGTCGATGGCCTGACCGCCGACCATGCCCGCCGGGCCCGCCGCGTGCGCCAGCGCCGTGACCTGTTGCAGGCGGATGTCCGCGCTCAGGTCGCTCAGACGCGGGTCGAGCAGGGCGCTGAACGCCAGGCTCTGCAAGCCGTCGCCGGCGAGGATTGCGCAGGCTTCGTCGAATTTCTTGTGCGTGGTTGGCTGGCCGCGGCGCAGATCGTCGTCGTCCATCGCCGGCAAATCGTCGTGCACCAGCGAATACGCGTGGATCAGCTCAACCGCACACGCCGCGCCGTTGGCCTGTTCGGCCTTGCCGCCAAGAGCTTCGCACGCCGCGTAAGCCAGCAGCGGGCGCACGCGTTTGCCGCCGTTCATCACGCTGTAGCGCATGGCTTCATAAAGACGCGCCAGTTCTGGCAGCGGGGCGTTGAACAGGGTTTCCAGTGCCGCGTTGACCCGCGCCTGGCTGGTGGCCGAATACGCTGCAATCATTCTGGCTGATCCGCGTCGAAGGGTTCCTCGGCGAGTTCGCCATCGCGTTCCAGCAACACCTGGACCTTCTGCTCGGCCTGGGCCAGCGCCGCCTGGCAGTCACGGGTCAGGCCGATGCCCTGCTCGAAAGCGGTCAGCGAGTCTTCCAGCGACAATTCACCGTTCTCCAGACGCTCCACCAGCGTTTGCAGGTCGGCGAGGGACTGTTCGAAATCCAGTGCAGCTTTTTTGCGGGCCATGGCGGCTAATTCCGGTTGACGTTAAACCGGCGCGACACTAGCAGATAGGGGGGGTATGGGCAAATGAGCGGGGTGTTGTGGCCGTTTCATCATGGTGTCGATATCGCTCTTGTCTGGCCCGAAAGTTATTCGGCTCATTTTGTGAGCCGAATAAGTCCGGTATTCGGCTCACGCCCCGTCAATGTGCGTGATTCCCACCGCAAATCCACATGTATCCGATTGTTAAAAAACTGCCGAATCGCTAACCTTCGCGCCTTCTACGACCCGACAGTCACGGGTCTTTCAGACGAAACGCAGTTTTCACCGCTGTGAAGTACCGAGGATCGGGTGCAAGGTTTCGTTCAGGCATGGCAGGAGGCATCACATGCGTTCACTTCTTTTGCTGCTGATCGGGTTGGCCTGCGCACCCGCGCTGCTGGCGGCGCCGAGCGCGGAGCTGTCGGAGCCGGTGGGCGGCTGGCGCTATCACGGTCTGCTCGATCGCACGGAAAACCCGCAAGTCGCCTATCCCACGCCGCCGATCGATCGCGGCATCCAGCGCAATCGCACGATGATTGAAGGCCAGCTCAAGGCGATCGGCCATTTACGTCCGCCGCACAGCCTGGCGGTGAATGGCAATCCACTGAATCTGTACACCGACGACCAGGGCCGTTTCGCCCGGCCGTATGCGTTCGGCGCCGGTTCCAACAGCGTCGAGGTGATCAGCGCCGACGGCCAGTCGCTCAAGCGCGTTCAATTCTACGAAGCCAATAACCTGCGCACGCCGGCGCGGATCCGCGTGGTGCTCGGTTGGGACGACCCTAAAGCCGAACTCGACCTGCACGTCATTACGCCTGACGGCCAGCATGCCTTCTGGGCGCGTCCGGCGATGAGCAACGGTGGTGGCCTCGATCCGGACGGCGTCGATGGCCCTGGCCCGGAAATGTTCACCATGACCGCGCCGTTGCACGGCACCTATCTGGTTTACGTCAACTATTGGGGCAACTTTGGCAACGGCGGCTATAACTTCGAGGAGACCAGCAACCAGAACGAGGTCATCACCTCGCAGATCACCCTGGTGCTGAACGAAAACACCGTCGACGAAAAACGCGAAACGTTCATCGTACCCCTGCGGGCCATCGGTGATCTGCTGCTGGTCAAGACTTTCAACTATTAAGCATCCCGCACCACGGATGAACTGCCGAGCTTTGGGAACATGAGCGAGAAGATGAGCGATAACACTGCGACCCCGGCTACCGATGCGCCCGCCGCCAAACCTTCCCGGCGCTGGCCGCTGCTGGCGGTCGGGCTGTGCTTGGTGGCCGGCGTGGCGGGCGGGCTCGGCTGGCTGATGCACAAACCGAAGGCGCCGCCGGCGGAACTGGCCAGCGACAAGCTTGGCTTGAGCCGCCCGGACGCACTGCTGGAAACCCGCTCCCTGAGCCAGTTGCCCAAGGACTTGCTGACGGTGCCGTTCCTCAAGGCCACGCTCACTGAGGATTTCGTCTTCTATTACGAAACCCACGCCGACCGTCTCGGGTTGATCGGCAGTCTGCGGCGGATCATCTACGAGCATGACCTGAAGCTGCAGGACAGCCTGATCGAGCAGCTCTTCGATCAACCGGCAGACGTGGCGTTGTGGCGCGGCGCCGATGGCCGGCTGAAGGATTTCCTGCTGGTGATGGATCGCGGCGGGCTGGCCAAGGTGCTGGAGCCGCTGGCGAAAGTCGCCCTGGATGATTCGCAACTGAGCGTGCTCAGCACCCTGAAAGTCGGCGGCGATGAAGTACCGCTCTATCAGCTGACCTACAACGCCGGCAAATCCCTGTTGTTCGCCTCCCGTGGCGACAAACTGGTGGTGCTGTCCAACCCGACCAAATTCTACGACCCGGAAAGTGGCGCTTCCGAAGAGTCCGGCCACGTCTCGCCGCAAGCGCTGGCGGCGCTGCTCAACGGCGAAAAACTGTTCCCCGAAGCATTCGGGCTCACGGCCAAGACACCTGAAACCAAACAGCGCCTGTCGGTCAATTCCAGCGTCTTGGCCATGGGTTACCAGCGTTTCATCCCGAACTTCGCCGGCCTGCGTTTCGACATGGACGACAAGGGCTGGCACAGCTATCTGGCCATGGATGAGCTGGAGAACCAGCCGGACTTCGATTTCAAACCGGTCTGGCAAGCCATGCCGCTGGGCGCCAGCGCCTGCGTGGCCTTGCCGGTGGCGGCCGAGCCGCAGAAGCCGCTGCTGGTGAAACTCGGCGCCGAAGAAGCCGTGGCGCAGAAACTCACCGAACACGTGGCCGGCGCGGCGGGCCTGTGCTGGTACGCCGATTCTCGGCTGTACACGCCACTGCTGGTGGCCAGTCTGAACGACGAAGACAACGGCAAACTCGACGCTGATATCGGCACGCTGTTCGATTCGATGGTCGGCGCTTACGAAGGCAAGGTCGACGAGCACGCGTTCCCGGTGGTGGAAAAACAGGAAGGCCAGAGCCACCTCTGGCAGCGTCAGGTCAGTTCCAACTTCGGCCCTTACGCGGCCAAGGATGCCGAGAACCCGGACGCGATCACCGGCCGTGCCTTCATGAAAGTCAGCCTGGCGCGCCACGGTTCCACGCTGCTGTTTTCCCTCGACGACAAACTGGTCGACAAGGCGCTCGGCACCCTCGACAAGCGCTTCCCGCCGATGGCCGACGTGCTGCCCAAAGACGTGCTGATGCCGATCTACTTCGGCCCGGATTCGATGGCACAGCTGATCCAGCAGGAAACCCTCGACAGCCTGCCGCAGGACATGGAGCCGGTGTTCTACAACGCCGCGCAAACCTACCTGATCCCGAAACTGCGCACCCTCGGCGGCATGGGCAAATACGCCCTGACGTTGCCGGAAGGCAGCGAGCCTGACGGTCACTGGCAATGGCTGCCGCTGGAGTGGAAAGCGCTGTGACCGGACTCATTCGCAGCCTTGGCCTTCTGGCGCTGTTGCTCAGCGCCGGTGCCCGAGCCGTTGAGACTCCAGCCCTCGATCCGCAGCAATCCCAGGTGTTTCGCGCCTGGTTCGTGCGCATCGCTCAGGAGCAGTTGAGCAAAGGCCCGAGCCCGCGCTGGTATCAGCAGGACTGCGCGGGGCTGGTGCGTTTCGCCGCCAACGAAGCGCTGAAAGTCCATGACGACAAATGGCTGCGCAGCAATGGCGTGTCCAACCGCTACCTGCCGCCGGAGCTGGACCTGAGCGCCGATCAGCGCAAGCTCGCCCAGCAATGGCAGCAGGGCGGCGGCAAGGTCGGGCCCTACGTCAACGCGATCAAACTGATTCAGTTCAACAGCCATCTGATCGGCCGCGACGTGTCCCAGGCACGGCCCGGCGATCTGATGTTTTTCGATCAGGGCGACGACCAGCACCTGATGATCTGGATGGGCCGCTACATCGCCTATCACACCGGCACGACCACCCCAACCGACAACGGCATGCGTTCGGCAAGCCTGCAGCAACTCATGACATGGAAGGACACCCGATGGATACCCGACGCAGCCAACCCCAACTTCATCGGCGTCTATCGACTGAACTTTCTCTCCCAATGACCGGTGCCCGCATGTTGCGTATCTGTTCGCGAATTTCCTTGCTGTTGGCGTTGCTGCTGCCGTTGACCAGCGCCAACGCCGAAGACTCGGTGGAGCCGAGCAATTACACGCCGGTGGCCGGTGAGAGTTTCTTTCTGCTGGCCGACAGCAGTTTTGCCAGCGACGAGCAGGCGATGGTCCGCCTCGAAGCACCGGGTCGTGACTACCGGCGCTTTCGCATGGAGCCGTACGGTGGCGCCGACATTCGCGTGTATCGCATCGACAAGCCGCTGGACTTCCTCAAGCGCCAGAAGAACCTGCACCGCGTCGTCAGTGACGGCCAGTTCAAGGGCGAAGGCCTGTCCAACACCCTCGCGTATCTGTGGGACAACTGGTATCGCAAATCCCGCCGGGTGATGCAGCGTGCGTTCTCTTACGAGTCGCGCAAACAGGTCACCGAAGAAGTGCCGGAGCTGAAGATGGGCGAGGCCATGGTTGCGCCGACGCCTTACGACGCGCAGCCGCAATTTGCCTTGATCCCGGGTCTGCCGGTGGTCAGCCAGTTCCGTTATCCGCTGTGGCAGGCCAAGCCGATTCAGCCGCCGGCCGGGGTCAATCTGGCCGGCTCGTCCAGCGACTTCGTCAGCGTCGCACCGGGCAACGTCTACATTCCGCTGGGTAATCTGAAGCCCGGGCTGTATCTGGTCGAAGCGTTGATCGGCAAGTACCGCGCGACCACCATGGTTTTCGTCTCCAACACCGTCGCGGTGAGCAAGATTGCCGGTGATGAACTGCTGGTCTGGGCCGCACGCAAGCATGAAGGCAGTTCGGTGGCGAAGGTCAATGTGTTGTGGACCGACGGCCTCGGCGTGATGAGCAGCGGCGCCACCGATGCCGACGGTTTGCTGCGTCTGAAACACGTCAGCCCGGAGCGTTCGTTCGTTATCGGCGAGGACGAAGAGGGCGGCGTATTCGTCTCGGAAAACTTCTACTACGACAGCGAAATCTACGACACCAAACTCTACGCCTTCACCGACCGGCCGCTGTATCGTCCGGGCGATTGGGTGTCGCTGAAAATCGTCGGTCGCGAGTTCAAGAATGCACGGGACTCGGTGTTGCCGGGTGCGGCGGATGTCAGCGTCAGCGTGCTCGATGCCACGGGTACCGAACTGCAGACCCTCGACCTGAAACTGGATTCCAAGGCTGGAACCCAGGGCCGCTTCCAGTTGCCGGACAACGCCGTCGCCGGCGGCTACGAGATCCGTTTCAACTACAAGGATCAGGCCTACAGCAGTGCCTTCCGTGTGGCTGAGTACATCAAACCGCACTTCGAAATTTCGCTGAATCTGGCCAAGCAGGACTACCGCACCGGCGAGCCGGTGAAAGGCAGTCTGGTGTTGCTCTATCCGGATGGTAAACCGGTGGCCAACGCCAAATTGAACCTGAGCCTGCGCGCCCAGCAACTGTCGATGGTCGACAACGAGCTGCAATACCTCGGGCAATTCCCGGTGGAGCTGACCAGTACCGAACTGACTACCGACAGCAAGGGCAACGCGACCCTCGACCTTCCGGCCGCCGACAAGCCGAGCCGCTACATGCTCACGGTGTTTGCCAGCGACGGCGCGGCGTATCGGGTCAAGACCACCAAGGAAATCCTGATCGATCGTGGCGCGGCAACTTTTCGCCTGAGTGCGCCGCAGCGTTTCAGCGCGGTCGGTGACAAGGTCGCCTTCAGCTATGCCAACGAGGGTGGTACCGAGCAAAGCAAAGCGGTGACGCCGAGCAGCTACGCCTGGGTGCGCCTGGAAGACCAAAGCAGCGGTGAAGGCAAACTCGCTGCAGCTGACAAAGGTTTCAGCCTCGCTTTCGAGCGTCCGGGCACTTACAACCTGACGCTCAAGGATCAACACGGTCGCGTCCTCGGCGCCACCGGCCATTCGGTCACTGGCGACGGTGTCAAAGCGGTGCCGGGCACGGTGGAAATCGTCCTCGACAAGCCCGAGTACAAGGCCGGCGAAGAAGCGCTGGCGCTGATCACCTTTCCCGAACCGGTCACCGATGCATTGCTGTCGCTGGAGCGCGACAAGGTCGAAGCCACCGCGCTGCTGGCCAAGGGCGGTGACTGGCTGAAGCTGGAAAAACTCAGCGACACCCAATACCGCGCGCGCATTGCGGTGAAGGACAACTTCGCCCCTAACCTGACCTTCTCCGTGCTCTACACCAAAGGCGGTCAGTACAGCTTCCAGAATGCCGGGATCAAAGTGGTCGCGCCGCAAATCGACGTGGCGATCAGCACCGACAAAGCGGTGTACCTGCCGGGCGATACGGTCACGGTCGACCTGACCACGCAGTTCGCCGGCAAAGCCGTCCCGGCACACTTGACGGTCAGCGTGGTCGACGAAATGGTCTACGCGCTGCAACCAGAAGTCGCGCCGAGCATCGATCAGTTCTTCTACCACCCACGGCGCAACAATGTGCGCACCAGCGCCAGCCTGTCGTTCATCAGCTACGACGTGGCGTTGCCGGGCAGCCCCGGCGCACCGGGCAAGGCCAACCGCAGCGAACGCGGCGTGAAAGTGCTGGAACGTCCACGCCGTGAAGACGTTGACACCGCGGCATGGCAGCCGGAGCTATTGACCGGCACCGACGGCAAAAGCCGTTTCACCTTCAAGATGCCGGACTCGCTGACCCGCTGGCGCATCACTGCCCGCGCCATCGCCGATGACGGTCAGGTCGGGCAGAAGAAGCAGTTTGTCCGTTCGGAAAAACCGCTGTACCTGAAGTGGAGCGGGCCGAGCAAATTCCGCAAGGGCGATCAGCCGCAACTGGGCGTGTTTGCGTTCAGTCAGGCGGAGAAACCGGTCAAGGCCGAATTGGTCACGCACTATGCCGGCGCCGAACAGCGCATGCCGGTGAGCCTGAACAGCGGCATCAATTATCTGCCGCTGCCGGCGTTTGCCTTGGCCTCGGGCGAGTGGATGGCGGAGCTGGTGCAGGACGGCAAAGTCGCCGACGCATTGGCGGTTCGCCTGAGTGCAACCGGTGAAGGCTGGCAAGTCACGCAGACGCAAAGCCTCGATGTGGTCAGCGGTGACACTCCGTTGAGTTTGCCCGCTGATGCCACGGATATTCGTCTGCGGCTGGATGACAGTCCGCAAGCGCTGTTCCGTGCGGCCCTCGACGACCTGCTCAGCTACCCGTACGGCGGCGTCGAGCAGACCGCCAGTCGCCTGTTGCCGCTAAGCATCGCTTATCCATCGCTGGCCTCGAACCCGCAGACTCGCGATCGCTTGCGTCTGATCATGCAGAACAGCCGCCTGCGTCTGGTGCAAATGGCCGGGCCGTCGGCGAGCTTCACCTGGTGGGGCTACGACGGCGAGCCGGATGCATTCCTCACCGCCTATGCCTATTACGCCGACTGGAATGCCAGCCGCGTACTCGACCTGACCCTGCCGCCGGAGCACTGGCAGCGGGTGCTGGAGGTTTACGCCAAGCAGGCACCGAACACGCCGTTGTTGCAACGCGCGTTGATTCTGTCGTTCGCCAGGCAGATGCAGTTGCCGGTCACCACGCTGCTCAGTGGTTTGATCGACGATCTGGCCAGGGCGGGTGAAGGCCGTGCCGAAACCTTGCTCGACGACGGCGAGGACAGTCTGGTGATGAGCGATCCGGATTCGGCGCTGGGTCTGGCAGCGGCGCGGGTGCTCGCCGCATCGTTGGCCGCGCAGTCGAAAGTCGCTTTGCCGGAGGCGTTCAATCGTCAACTGGGCGCAGCGCAACAACGTCTGGCCGTGAGCTCGCAGCCCTTCGTTGAAGCACTGAACTTGTCGCTGCAGCCGTTCGATCAAGCTCGCGCGACGGCGTTGCTGCAACGCTTGCTGCCACAGCAATCGACGCTGGAACGTGCGCTGGCGCTGACCTGGCTGCAACGCAGCATCGCCCAGGCGTCACCGACCATCGCGTTGATGCCCGGTGAAGGCTGGAAGAAAAACTACGGCGCCAGCGGCGAGATGTACTGGACATGGCAAGGCGCGACGCCGCTGCCGAGTGTGCTGAGCGTGTCCGGCACGCAAGAGCGGCCGTTGCGTGCCGCGCTGAGCTTCCAGACTCAGCAGCCGCAGGTCGATCCGATGGCCGTGACCATCACCCGGCGCCTGTCACGACTGGTGCCGGGCGACGAAGCGTTCACCTTCAAACTTGAGCCGGTCGGCACGAAGCCTCTGTCCAGCGACAGCCTCTATCTGGACGAGGTGATTCTCACCAGTAAAGCGCCGAAACCGCTGCGCTACGGCATGCTTGAAGTGCCGCTGCCACCGGGCGCCGATGTCGAGCGCACGACGTGGGGCATCAAATTGCAGGGCAAGGAGGGTACCGAGCCGACCGCGCTGGAGAAGGCGCGCTTTGAACCGGGTCAGTTGGCTTATGCGGTGCCGGTCGATGCATTGAGCGGCGAGTTGAGCCTGCGTCATCTGGTGCGCTTCTCGCAGAAGGGCCAGTTCAACCTGCCGCCGGTCCGCTTCAAGCAAGTCTATGCGCCGCAGCATCAAGCCCAGGAAGCGAAACCCGCCCTCGGTCAGGTCACGGTCAACTGACATGATTCGGCCGCTGCTGTGGCTACTGATGTGTGTGATGCCTGCGCTGGCAACGGCGCAGGACGAGCCGTTGCGCGTGGCGTACAAGGGCGAGTTGTTGTCGTTGAGTCAGACGCAACTGATCAAGCGCGAACCGTTGCCGTCATCGCTGGATGCGCCGTTGGGCAGTCTGTGGAAATTGTTCGTCTACGCGTGGCTGGTGGACACCGGCGCGCGGGAACCGGCGTATGAATGTCGCGGGCAGTTGAAGGAAGAGGTTTATTGCTGTGCGGCGGGCGGCAGGATCGAGCGGGACCAGGCGCTGGTGAAATCCTGCGGATTGTATTTCGAACCCGCACGGTTGGGCATTGCTCCGACGGATTGGCGTGAGTATTGGCAGGCTCGGCAGGCGCCGTCGTGGTTGCTCGACTTGCCATCGGTGCAACCGGCGCAGCGGGTTTCCGTGGCTGAATTACTGAAAGTTCTGGCCGCTTTGCCTGCTCAGGACCAGATGCGCCGGGTGTTGCTCGATGTCGTGCTGAACGCGGCGGACGGCAATGTCGTCGGCGAGTTGGGCGGACGCCTGCGGGTGAAAACCTGGAGCTGGCTCGACGACCAGGATGCACAATCGCGCCAGGGTGGATTCGCCGGCTGGAGCGCCGACGGCGCACCGATCTGGGCGGGCGGGCGCGGCACCAGTCAGATGGTTCTGCGTCACTACGGTCAGGCGCTGGCCAGCGTGTTGCCGACGGCGTGGCCAGCGGACACGGGGCGTTGTGTGGAAGTCGGGCTGTTTTCGAAATATCCGGTTTCGAAGGTTCTGGTCGGGGATCGTGTCGCCACGTCCGGGCCATTGCGCGGCGACTACCGCGTCGAATTCGCCAACGGCAATGCGCTGGACATCCACAGCGATGGCGAACTGTTTCTGCTCAACGACAAACTCGTCGCAAGACTTGATCGCGAAGAATATGTCGCTCGCGTTCTCGAACGCGAAGCCAAACCGCAACCCGCCGAAGCCGCCAAGGCGCTGGCCGTAGCGATCCGCACTTATCTGCTGCGAAACGCCACACGCAACGGCGATTGTCTGAGCATCGACGACAGCAGCAATCGCCAGCGCGTCGCCCCGCGTCCAGCCTCGGCCGAGTCACGCAACATCGCGGCGTGGACGGCGGACCTGGTACTGGCCGGCAGCACCGTCACCTATCACTCCGACCAGCCCGGCCCGGACAAACTCGCCTGGCAGCAAGCCGTCGAGCAAGCGAACGCTGGGCAGCGCTACGACGCGATTCTCCTGCACGCCTATCCACGCGCCAGCCTCAGCCGTTGGGACAACCCGGTCGCCTCCTGCGAAGCATTGCCCGCCGCGCAAGACTGGCTGCAGAAGCAGCGGCGCGGCTGGCGTCCGAGGCTTGAAAGCGAAACCGGCTACAACGAAGTCAGCACTTTCGCCGTATGCAAACTCGCCTTCGGCCGGCCCTTCGTCGACCGTGAGCGTCAGCGCATTTATGTGCGCGGCGTGCTGACCCTGCAGGATCGCCTCGATCTGACCCACGAATATCTGCACCTGGCCTTCGAAGCACACCCCAACGGCCAGGATGAAACCTACATCGAAGGGCTCGCCCGTCACCTTCTGCTGGAATAGACCATGACACTCCGTTATCCACAGGTCTTGCTGCTGCTCTGTGCCCTCAACGTACTGCCGCAAGCGTTCGCCGCCGATGGCGTCAAACTCGACACCCCGGTCGGCGGCTGGCGCAGCGGCGCACCGCAAGGCGAGGGCGAGAGCTTTCGCCAGACCGTCAACTACCCGGCCTCGTCGGTCAACACACCGCTTGGCCAGGCCAATACCGCCAGAATCAGCGGCCAGATCAAAGCCGTGCCGAAGAACAACGAACCCGGCCGCCTGATCGTCAACGGCGTCAGCATGCCGCTGAAAATCGACCCCGCCGGCGGCTTCGATCGCCCGTTCTCCTTCCCCAACGGCAGCAACAGCGTCGAAGTGCGTAGCGCCGACGGCCAGCAACGCCACCGCACCCAATTCCTCAACGCCCGCGGCGGCGCCACCCCGGCGAAACTGCGCGTGCTGCTGGCGTGGGACAGCGACGGCACCGACCTCGACCTGCACCTGATCACCCCCGATGGCGCCCACATCTGGTACGGCAATCGCACTGCCGCCAACGGCGCCGCCCTCGACGTTGACGTCACCACCGGCTACGGCCCGGAAATCGCCGCCATGCCCGCGCCGATCAAGGGGCAGTATCTGGTGTATGTGAATTATTACGGCGGCGGGTATCGCGGGGATGACGAGGGCGGGGATGAAGCGGTGCAGGCGCTGACGACCGCGCAGGTGACGGTGATTACTGAAGAAGGCACGCCGAGCGAGAAGATGGAAACGTTTGTAGTGCCGATGCGGACGGCGGGGGAGTTGACGTTGGTGAAGTCGTTTAGTTATCCGTGAGGGGAATTTGTCCAACAAGTTGTTGGACAATTCAGGGGCTGTAGCGGGGCGCTCAATTCATATTCAGGTCCGACTTACAGATCAGCCAGACGGACCTGCATTCGCTGAGGAGCGGCGAGGCGCTCGTGAACGATGGCGGCAAGTTCGTCATCCTCTTCACTGGCCAACTTGTCTTCGGCAGGCAGCTCGCCTAGTTCAGCGGTGCGTTTCAGCGCGTCCTCAATGAGGGATGAGATTCTGGGCATTATGTTCCCTGCGATATTTGGCGGGGCGGTAGCCAGTGCATTGGGCGCTATACAAGCTGGAAATGCAATTTCAGCAATGGATATGATTTGTTGCAGGCATTAAAAAGCCGGCTTGTGGCCGGCTTCTCGGGGACTGGCTTGGTTTATTTTTGGTAAACCGCGCCAGCCTTCAAAACGTACATCCGGATCTGCGTCCGGCTGTGGGACTTGGTCAGACGTTGGTCTGCCGCGTCGGGCGTCATCCGAGCCGCTGGGCGGGTCGATGCGCGAATGTGGGGCGCAGGATACTGAGTTTTGCTTTGGATTCCCAGCCTCGAGTGCGGTTTAGAGCGACTGAACCGGTACAAATCCTGGATTTGTACCGGTTATCAGGACCCTCTTCGCGAGCAGGCTCGCTCCCACAGGTTCTGCGTAAAAATCGAGATCAGCGCACGCATCACAGAAACGGTACCACCGGCCTGCGCTTGCCCAGTGTCGACCACCAGAATACCCAGCCAAGAATGTGAATCCGCTGCTCCTCGATCTGCGCCGGCCGGAATACCTCGTCGGGGTATTCGGCGCTGTTGTGGCTACGCATGCGCAGGCCGTTGCCGGGCATGCGGTGCAGGTATTTGATGCGCAGCATGCCGTCGTGTTCGATGGCGTAGATCTCGCCGTCGACGACCTGGGTCAGGCCGCGGTCGATGGCGACAATGGAGCCGTCTTCGATGCGTTCGGCCATGCTGTTGCCGATCATGTGCGCGCAGATGGCGTTGGCGTGCTGGATGTCGAGTTGATCGAGGTGGGCGCGGGGCAGGCGCAGGGATTGGTCGGGGTCGAGGATGACGTGGGTTTTGCCGTCGCCATTGGCGATCGGAGTTTCCTTGAAAAACGCCAGGTCGATGTCGCTGGGGTTGATGACGGTGTAGACGCCGCAGATCGACTGGGCATCGAACGTGTCGCCATTGCTGGCGGGCGGGTGCAGGCGTGGGACCTCCTTGACGCCTTCCCCGGTTTTCAGCCATTCACTATTGACCGACAACAGGCGTGAGACTTCTTCCATGCGATACGCCGGGACGCCCCGGGTGTACCAGTTATGAACGTTTTGGGCTTCCGTGCCCCAGAACCTTGCGAAATCCGTGGTGCTGATGTTCGCTGCTTCCAGGAGTGCCTTGAATCGTGGACCGCTAGTGTTCTTTCTCATAAACACGGAGTCTACGGCCGGACTAGAGCGGTTTGAATAAACCGGGCGTTCAAAAAAAGCCTGTATTTTGCGACGGGATGTAAGACGCGCTTGTGGGAAATTAAACAGATTAAAACTGCATGTAGGAATTTAAACGGTTTGTTTAATCTGGCTTTTTCAAGAGTCCCTCACCCCAGCCCTCTCCCGGAGGGAGAGGGGGTCGACCAGAGTGTATTTCGAGTTACATCGACTTGAAGAACCGAGTCGATTATGCAGACGCCGATAACAAAAAACCCCGGAAGTCCGGGGTTTTTTTCAAGCTTCACGCAAAGCGCAATGACTTAGCCCTTGTAGGCGGCAACCGACTTGGTGATCGCTTCGCGGGCGGCGTCTGCGCCGGCCCAGCCTTCGATCTTGACCCACTTGCCTTTCTCGAGATCCTTGTAGTTCGCGAAGAAGTGCTCGATCTGCTGGATCAGCAGGGGTGGCAGGTCGGTGTATTCCTTCACGTCGACGTACAGCTGCGACAGCTTGTCGTGTGGCACTGCGATGACTTTGGCATCGCCGCCGCCGTCGTCGGTCATGTTCAGGATGCCGACCGGACGGGCGCGGATGACCGAGCCTGGCGCTACCGGGTAAGGAGTCACAACCAGCACGTCGAGGGGATCACCGTCGTCAGCCAGGGTGTTCGGGATGTAACCGTAGTTGGCCGGGTAGAACATTGGGGTGGCCATGAACCGGTCAACGAACAGGCAATCGCTGTCTTTGTCGATTTCGTACTTGATCGGCGCGTGGTTGGCCGGGATCTCGATCGCGACGTAGATGTCGTTCGGCAGGTCTTTGCCAGCCGGAATCTTGCTGTAGCTCATTGGGCGTTGCCCCCGTAGTTGACCAAAAACACTTGGCCGGATTGACCAAAAAGTGGCGGCGATTATAGGCACATTCCTACGCCGACGCCACGTACCAGAAGTCGTGCAGAGCTTAGTCGTGCGCCTGATAGACCGGGTCTGTGGCCTGAAGTTGCCGCAGTCTGCCCAACGGATCCTGCCGGTAGAAAAGCTGCAGCTGCAAGTAGACCTGTGGATAAGCCTCGTGGAGCAGATCCGGGGCGCTGAAGAAGTATTCGCTGGTGACGGCGAAGAACTCCGCCGGGTTCTCGGCGGCATAGGGATCGATGGCGGTTTCGGCGTCGGGATCGTGGTCGAGCTGGCGGTTGAGGTCGTCGTAAGCGGCCTGCATCACCGCGGCCCAGTCGCTGACGCGCATATCGGCATGCAACGGCGGCAGGCCGTTGGCGTCGCCGTTGAGCATATCGAGCTTGTGCGCCAGTTCGTGGATCACCAGGTTGTAGCCTTCCCAGCCACCGCTGGCCTGTACGCCGGGCCAGGCGAGAATCACCGGCCCCTGCTGCCAGGCTTCACCGCTGTGTTCGCCGTCCCACTCATGCTCGACGCCGCTGGCATCGCGATGGCGTTGCGGGCTGAGGAAGTCGTCCGGGTACAGCACGATCTCGTGAAACCCCTGATACCAGTTCAGATCACCGAGATGCAGCAGCGGCAACTGTGCTTGCGCGGCGAGCAGCAGGCGTTGCTCCTGATGCAGTTCGACACCGGGCAGGGCGGTCAGGCGTTTGTCGTCGAGAAACAGCACGCAGGCTTCGCGCAACCACTGGTCTTCAGCAGCGCTGATGCCGTCGAGAAAGGAGAGCTGATGGCGCACCCGTTGCCACAGGTCGTTGGCAATCGGGTGCCTGGCGAGGATGCGCCGGCGACGCCAGGCGCTCAGTGACCACATCGGATCAGTGTGATTGCACTTTGGTGCCGCCGAAACGGCTGCGCACCACGCCGATGATCATCGGCACCAGCGACAGCAGGATGATGGCCACCACCAGCAGCGAGAGGTTTTTCTTGATGAACGGCACGTTGCCGAAGAAGTAACCGAGCGTGACCAGACCGCCGACCCAGAGGATGGTGCCGAGCACGCTGAAGCCGAAGAACCGCGGGTACGGCATCCGCGCCACACCGGCGACGAATGGCGCGAAGGTGCGGATGATCGGCAGGAAGCGCGCCATGGTCACGGTCTTGCCGCCGTGCTTGTCGTAGAAATCGTGGGTCTTTTGCAGGTAATCGCGGCGGAAGATCTTCGAATTGGGGTTGCTGAACAACTTCTCCCCAGCCGTGCGTCCGATCACATAGTTGGTGCTGTCGCCCATGATCGCCGCCAGCATCAACAGGCCGCCAAGCAATACCGGATCCATGCCGCCGCCGGCCGCCACCGCGCCAGCGATGAACAGCAGTGAGTCACCCGGCAGGAACGGCATCACCACCAACCCGGTTTCACAGAAGATCACCAGAAACAGGATGGCGTAGATCCATGGCCCATAGTTGTTCACCAGCAAATCGAGGTACACATCGAGATGCAGGATAAGGTCGAGCGGGTTGAAATCCATGGGGGCACCTGTATGACGGCCCGACTCGGCAGGCCTGTGCGGTTGACTTCGTGTAAGCCTACAGCGGGGTGTAGTTTTTCTTACAAGCCGGAAAGATCGGGATTATACGGTCTGACCGCTGAAAAGCGTGCCGGTTTTGTAGCGGGGAGTGTCGTGGTGTGAACAATTGTCAGCCCGCAAAAGATCGCAGCCTTCGCCAGTTCCTGCAATTGGAGCGCGTTGCGCTGCAGGAGCTGCCGAAGGCTGCGATCTTTTGGGGTCAGAGCTCGTCGCTGATCGGCAGCACGTAGTTCTTGAACTCGGTGTCTTCCTTGAAGCCGATGGATTCGTAGGTTTTCTGCGCCACTTCGTTGTCTGCGCTGGTCGAGACGCGCATGCGCACGGCCTGGGTTTCCTTGGCCATTTTCTTCGCGGTGCGGATCAGGTTGTCGGCCACCAGTTGCCGGCGCGCGTCTTCAGCGACGTAGATATCGTTGAGAATCCACACGCGTTTGAGCGACAGCGACGAGAAGCTCGGATAGAGCTGGCAGAAACCCATGAGTTTTCTGTCGTCATCGTCGGCCAGGGCCAGATAGATCACCGACTCTTTGCGGCGCAGGCGTTTTTCGAGAAACGCCCGGGAGGAATCCGGGTAAGGCAGGGAGCCGTAGAACTCGCGATATTTGACGAACAATGGAGTCAGCAAATCCAGATGTTCGAGGGTCGCTTGAATAATCCGCATGATAGGTCTCGTCTTCAAGTGGCTGTCTTCAACTGCTCTGACGGCGATGGGAAACCCGCGCGGCCGTGCGTCGATCCTGCCTGAAAGCAGCGCAGAATGGCAATGCGGAAACGGTTCAGGCTGGCGGCGGATCGAGCAGGAAATTACCTTTCATGTCGACAGCGTCGTCCGTCTCCAATGTATGAAGCTGGGCTTCGTCCTTCAAATTGACTCCCGATAGCTGCCGACGGCAGGCTTCGCGCATCAGATACAGCAAGCGATGCGCCGCCATGCCGTAGCTCAAACCTTCAAGACGAACATTGGAAATACAATTGCGATACGCGTCGGTCAGACCGACCTTCGGCGCGTAGGTGAAATACAGCCCGAGACTGTCCGGCGAACTCAGGCCCGGGCGCTCGCCGATCAGCATCACCAGCATTTTCGCCCCGAGCAACTGGCCGATCTCGTCTCCGATGGCGACGCGACCCTGTTCGACCAGCACCACGGGGGCCACGGACCAGCCGTCGCCGCTCATCTGTTCTTCCAGCCGCGTCAGAAATGGAAGCGTGTGCCGATGCACCGCCAGCGCCGACAGGCCATCAGCGACGACAAGCACCAGATCGATTCCGCCCGGATGTTGGCTGGCGTAGTCCCGCAAGGTCTGCGCTGATTCATCGTTGAGTTTGCGTCCCAGATCCGGGCGTTGCAGGTAGCTGTCACGATCGGGCGCGGCGCTGTGCAGCAGCAGGGTTTCCCGCCCGCGCTCGCCGAGCTGGCTGCTGATCTCGCCATGATCGAAGGCCAGATGCACGGCATCACGGGCCTGTGCGTGGGCAAACTGAAAATCCAGCTGCGCCTGCGTCGGCAGGCTGGTGCCGGTGCGGCCCAAGGCAATCCGCGCCGGGGTCAGGCGACGCAGTTCCAGCCAGGGGTTTTGCGGATCGACCGGTGGTTTTTCCATAAGACTCATCCCAAGTGCGCCAAGGCCTGGCGGAAGGCCGGCGGCAGGTTGTTGCCGAAGCGAACCTTGCCGTCCGCCTGGGTGAAGATGCCCATGTTGGCCAGCCATTGCTCGAACTCCGGCGCCGGTTTGAGGCCCAGGGTCTGGCGGGCGTACAAGGCGTCGTGAAAGGAAGTGGTCTGGTAATTGAGCATGATGTCGTCGGAGCCGGGGATGCCCATGATGAAGTTGATCCCGGCGACGCCGAGCAACGTCAGCAGGGTGTCCATGTCGTCTTGATCGGCTTCGGCATGGTTGGTGTAGCAGATGTCGCAGCCCATCGGCACGCCGAGCAACTTGCCGCAGAAGTGATCTTCGAGGCCGGCGCGGATGATCTGCTTGCCGTTGTACAGATATTCCGGGCCGATAAATCCTACGACGGTGTTCACCAGGAACGGCTTGAAATGTCGCGCCACGGCGTAGGCTCTCGTCTCGCAGGTCTGTTGATCGACGCCGTGATGGGCATTGGCTGACAGCGCGCTGCCCTGACCGGTTTCGAAATACATCAGGTTCTGTCCGAGGGTGCCGCGCTTGAGGCTCAGGCCGGCGTCGTAACCTTCCTGCAAGACGTTCAGGTTGATGCCGAAACTGGCATTGGCGGCTTCGGTGCCGGCAATCGACTGGAACACCAGATCCAATGGCACGCCACGATTGATCGCCTTGATCGAGGTGGTGACGTGGGTCAGTACGCAGGCCTGGGTCGGGATGTCGTAGCGCTGGATGATCGCGTCGAGCATCTCCAGCATCGCGCAGATCGAAGCGATGCTGTCGGTGGCCGGGTTGACGCCGATCATCGCATCGCCGTTGCCGTACAGCAGACCGTCGAGAATGCTCGCGGCGATGCCGGACGGCTCGTCAGTCGGGTGGTTGGGTTGCAGGCGGGTCGACAAGCGCCCGCGCAAACCGAGGGTGCCGCGAAATTTTGTCACCACACGGATTTTCTGCGCCACCAGCACCAGGTCCTGCACGCGCATGATTTTCGACACGGCGGCGACCATTTCCGGGGTCAGGCCGGGGGCGAGGGCGCGCAGGCTGGTTTCGTCAGCGGCATCGCTGAGCAGCCAGTCGCGAAAGCCGCCGACGGTGAGGTGGCTGACCACGGCGAAGGCCTGTGCGTCGTGGGTGTCGATGATCAGCCGGGTGACTTCATCGGCTTCGTAGGGAATCAGCGCTTCCTGCAGAAAGTGCGTGAGCGGGATGTCCGCCAGCGCCATCTGCGCGGCCACCCGTTCGCCGTCGTTGAGTGCCGCGATCTCGGCGAGGAAGTCTCCCGAGCGTGCCGGGCTGGCCTTGGCCATGACGTCTTTGAGGCTGTCGAAGCGGTAAGTCTGCGCGCCGACCGTGTGAGCAAAACTGGCCATTCAGCGTTCTCCGTGACGGCGCAGAACAGCTCTGCGCCGTGGTTTTCGACAATCAGTGCAAGGCTTGTTCAGCTTTTTGAATCGCCGCGAATTCTTCTTCCGGCGTGCCTGCTACCAAGTGATGCCGACTGTAGAAAGCAAAGTAAGCAATTAACACTCCATACATGATCGCCGCGCCGATCACCACCCGTGGATCGACGAGAAACCCCGCCACCACGGCGAGGCAGGCCAGCACCAGCGCGACACCCGAGGTGAAAATGCCGCCCGGCGTACGGTACGGTCGGTCCATTTTGGGGCGGCGGATGCGCAAGGTGATGTGCGCGGCCATCATCAGCACATAGGAAATGGTAGCGCCGAACACCGCGACCAGAATCAGCAGGTCGCCCTGACCGGTCAGCGACAGACCAAAGCCGATGATGCCGGGAATCACCAGCGCCAGCACCGGTGCTTTGCTCTTGTTGGTCTGCGACAGTTTGCGCGGCAGGTAACCGGCCCGCGACAGCGCGAAGATCTGCCGCGAGTAGGCGTAGATGATCGAGAAGAAACTGGCGATCAGCCCGGCCAGACCGACGAGATTGACGAAGCTGCCCATCCAGGTCGAGCCGCCGTAGGCTCTACTCAGCGCCTCGACCAGCGGGTTGCCTGAGGTCAGCAACGAGTTGGCGCCCGCGCCGCCGGGGCCGACGATCAGGATCAGCAGAGCGAACATCAGCAACACCAGCATCGCCCCGATCAGACCGCGCGGCAGGTCGCGCTTGGGATTTTTGGTTTCTTCGGCGGCCAGCGGTACGCCTTCGACAGCGAGGAAAAACCAGATCGCATAGGGAATCGCCGCCCAGACGCCGACATAGCCGAACGGCAGAAACGGACTGGCACCGACCGCAGTGGTCACCGGGATGTCGAGCAGATTGGCGACGTCGAAGTGCGGCACCATCGCCACCAGAAACACCCCCAGCGCCAACGCGGCGACAGCGGTGATGATGAACATCAGTTTGAGCGCTTCACCGACCCCGAAAATATGGATGGCGATGAAGATGATGTAGAACGCCAGATAGATCATCCAGCCGCCAATGCCGAACAGCGACTCGCAGTAGGCACCGATAAACACCGCGATGGCGGCGGGGGCGATGGCGTATTCGATAAGGATCGCCGTGCCGGTGAGAAATCCGCCCCATGGCCCGAACGCACTGCGGGCGAAACCGTAGCCGCCGCCGGCAGTAGGAATCATCGAGGACAGTTCGGCCAGGGAAAAGCACATGCACAGGTACATGGTCGCCATCAGCAGTGTGGCGAGAAACATGCCGCCCCAGCCACCCTGGGCAAGGCCGAAGTTCCAGCCGGCGTAGTCGCCGGAAATCACATAGGCGACGCCGAGGCCGACGAGCAGGACCCAGCCGGCGGCGCCTTTTTTCAGTTCGCGTTGTTGGAAATAGTCGGAGCCGACTTTTTCGAAGTCGACGGAGGAGCCGGTCGCCGGAGCGCCGGCCGGGGATTCGCTTGGCACAGGGTTCACCTTTCTTATTGTTTTATAGGCCCGGCAACAGCCAAGCCATTGGGTTGAATGGCACAACGCTTTCGCGAGCAGGCTCGCTCCCACAGGGGATTGCGTACGACCATAAATCACCTGTGGGAGCGAGCCTGCTCGCGAAGACAATCCAGAGGGCGAAGCAGGAACAACTGCCTCACCCCGTCTGGATCAGAAGAACCCCAACGGATTGATGTCGTAGCTCACCAGCAGGTTTTTGGTCTGCTGGTAATGGTCGAGCATCATCTTGTGGGTCTCACGCCCGACGCCGGACTTCTTGTAACCGCCGAACGCGGCGTGCGCCGGGTACAGGTGGTAGCAGTTGGTCCACACGCGACCGGCCTTGATCGCCCGGCCCATGCGGTAGGCGCGGTTGATGTCGCGGGTCCACAGGCCGGCACCGAGGCCGAACTCGGTGTCGTTGGCGATCGCCAGGGCTTCGGCTTCGTCCTTGAAGGTGGTGATGCTCACCACCGGGCCGAAGATTTCTTCCTGGAACACGCGCATTTTGTTGGTGCCTTTGAGCAGAGTCGGCTGGATGTAATAACCGGTCGCCAAGCTGCCCTCGAGTTTTTCCACCTTGCCGCCGGTCAGCAGTTCCGCGCCTTCGCCCTTGGCGATTTCCAGGTACGAGAGGATCTTGTCGAATTGCTGCTCCGACGCCTGGGCGCCGACCATGGTGTCGGTGTCGAGCGGGTCGCCACGTTTGATCTGGCTGACCTTCTTCATCACGGCCTGCATGAATTCGTCATAGATCGATTCCTGCACCAGCGCGCGGGAAGGGCAGGTGCACACTTCGCCCTGGTTGAAGAACGCCAGTACCAGACCTTCGGCGGCTTTTTCGATGAAGCTCGGCTCGGCCTGCATGATGTCTTCGAAGAAGATGTTCGGCGACTTGCCGCCTAGCTCCACGGTGGACGGAATGATGTTTTCCGCTGCGCATTTCATGATGTGCGAGCCGACCGGGGTCGAACCGGTGAAGGCGATCTTGGCGATGCGCTTGCTGGTCGCCAAGGCTTCACCGGCTTCTTTGCCGAAGCCTTGCACGACGTTGAGCACGCCCGGCGGCAGCAGGTCGCCGATCAGTTCCATCAGCACGCAGATGCCCAGCGGGGTTTGCTCGGCAGGTTTGAGCACCACGCAGTTACCGGCGGCCAGTGCTGGCGCGAGTTTCCACGCGGCCATCAGCAGCGGGAAGTTCCACGGGATGATCTGGCCGACCACGCCCAGCGGTTCATGGATGTGATAGGCCACGGTGTTGCCGTCGATTTCCGCAGCGCTGCCTTCCTGAGCGCGCAAGCACCCGGCGAAGTAGCGGAAGTGGTCAGCAGCCAGCGGGATATCGGCGTTGAGGGTTTCGCGGATGGCTTTGCCGTTGTCCCAGGTTTCGGTGATCGCCAGCAGTTCGAGGTTTTCTTCGATACGGTCGGCGATTTTCAGCAGGATCAGCGAGCGCGCCTGCACGGAAGTGGCGCCCCACGCATCGGCGGCGGCATGTGCAGCGTCCAGCGCCTTGTCGATGTCTTCAGCGGTGGAGCGGGGGAATTCGGCGATGGGCTGGCCATTGACTGGCGAGGTGTTGGTGAAGTACTGACCTTTGACCGGCGCGACGAACTCGCCGCCGATGTAGTTACCGTACTTGCTCTTGAACGAGACTTTGGCGCCGTCAGTACCGGGGTGGGCGTAACGCATGATGATGTTCTCCTTGGCTTTGTACTTATTAGAGAAACGCGCAAGTGCGCTTGCTATAAGCGTAGAGCAAGGGCCGGGCCACTGCCGTGCGGGTCAGGCAAATCAAGGGCTTGGCCGGTTTGTCTCGGACGAATGGAGGGGCGCTGTGACGGTTTCGGTACAGCGCGGGTGACAATTTGTACCGCTTGCGGCACAGCCCGTGACCGAGCGGTCTTGCCAGCATTGCAATGCGTCGGTGGCTGGAGGATGCTGAGCGTCACCTCATGCTTTGGGCCGTCGCGCCTCGGGGAGAACAATAAGAAATGCACGACAACCATTTGAGTCGCCATGCCCGCCAGGTTCTCACCGTCACCCAGGGCAAACCGCACCTGCACGGCCCCGGAGCCGATCCGTCGATCGCCCGTTCGTGGCTGCGCTGTCTTGAGGACTATCACCTCGATCCTTCTGTGACCATGGCCCCGACCGTGCTCGAGCATGGCCGGGTGCTGGAAAGTCGCGAACGTCTGCAGCAAGTGCTGCAGATCGCCGGTACCGAAATGAGCAGCCTGCATCAACAACTCTCCGGCGCCGGTCACGCGGTGCTGCTGACTGACGCGCGTGGGGTGATCCTCAATTGCGTCACCGCGCCGGCCGAACGCAAGATTTTCGAGCGCGCCGGGCTCTGGCTTGGCGCCGACTGGAGCGAAGCCTGCGAAGGCACCAACGGCATCGGCACTTGCCTGGTGGAGCGTCAGGCGCTGACCATTCATCAGGACGAACATTTTCGCGGCCGTCATACCGGGCTGACCTGTTCAGCGAGCCCGGTGTTCGATCCGCAGGGTGAGCTGCTGGCGGTACTCGACGTCTCCTCGGCGCGGCCGGACGTGTCGCGCCAGAGCCAGTTCCACACCATGGCGCTGGTCAATCTGTCGGCGAAGATGATCGAGAGCTGCTACTTCCTGCGCTGTTTCGACAATCAGTGGTTGCTGCGTTTTCACCTGCAGGCAGAGTCCGTCGGCTTGTTCAGCGAAGGGCTGCTGGCGTTCGACGGCGAAGGGCGGATCAGCGCGGTCAACCAGAGCGCGCTGAACCTGCTCGGGCATGGTCGCGGTGGTCTGCTCGGGCAACCGGTGGAAGCGTTTTTCGATTGCTCGCTGGACGAATTGCTTGGCCGTGCGAGCGCCCATGCCAGCGCCAGTTGGCCGCTGCGTAGCTGTGACGGGCGGCATTTGTTTGCCGTGTTGCGCGGCGAATCGCGCAAGCCGACAGCCATTGTCCCAACGCCCATCGCAGCGCCGGCACCACGCCTGCCCGGCATTTGCCTCGGCGACGAAGCGTTGCAGGCCGAGTTCCGCAAAGCCCTGCGCGTGTTCGAGCGTGACGTGCCGTTGCTGATCAACGGCGAAACCGGCTCGGGCAAAGAGGCGTTCGCCAAGGCTGTGCATCAGGCCAGCCAGCGCTGCGGCAATGCCTTCGTCGCACTCAATTGCGCAGCCATTCCGGAAAGCCTGATCGAGAGCGAACTGTTCGGCTATCGCGGGGGCAGCTTCACTGGCGCGCGCAAGGACGGCATGCGCGGCAAACTGCAACAGGCCGATGGCGGCACGTTGTTTCTCGATGAAATCGGCGACATGCCACTGGCCTTGCAGACGCGCTTGCTGCGGGTGCTGGAGGATCGACAAGTGGTGCCGATTGGCGGCGAACCGCAAGCGGTGGACGTGCGGATCATCAGCGCGACGCACCGCAATCTGCTGGAGCGGGTCGAGGATGGCAATTTTCGCGAGGATCTGTATTACCGCTTGAACGGACTGGAAGTGGCGTTGCCAGCATTGCGTGAGCGCAGTGATAAATCGCAGTTGCTGGATTTTCTATTGGCCGAGGAGGCGGTAGGCGAAACGATCCTGATCGAAGAACCGGCGCGGCAGGCGTTGCTGGCGTTCAGTTGGCCGGGGAACGTGCGGCAACTGCGCAATGTCCTGCGCACGCTGGCGGCATTGTGTGATGGCGGGCGGGTCGGGGTTGAGGATTTGCCGGTGATGATTCGGCAGGCGCGGCCGGCGGTTGTGGCGGCCGACACTGCCGCACAGCCACTGGAAGATGCCGAGCGTCTCGCATTGCTGAGTGCGCTGGAGCAGACCCGGTGGCACATGACCCATACAGCGCAGCAACTGGGCGTAAGCCGCAACACCCTTTATAGAAAACTGCGTAAACACGGAATTGAGCGGCGTGTCAGCTGAAAGCCCTCACCCTAACCCTCTCCCAGAGGGAGAGGGGACTGACCGAGGTGTTTTGGCGATTTACGCCGACCTGAAATATCGAGCCGAACTCAGGATTTGAAGGCGACCGAGATCGGCTCCCTCTCCCTGGGGAGAGGGCTGGGGTGAGGGGCTGCGGTCTGAAGCCGTGCGCAGATGTAGCCGCCAGCCCGTCTCCATCCTTCAGCTAAAGAGTGCCATTTCCCCCTCCCTACGCTAACCTGCGGCCATGTTTTACGAGGTCGACTATGCACATTCATATTCTGGGTATCTGCGGGACTTTCATGGGCTCGATGGCGGTGTTGGCCAAAGAGCTGGGCCATCACGTGACCGGCTCCGACGCCAACGTCTATCCGCCGATGAGCACGCAGCTCGAGGCCCAGGGCATTCAGCTGACGCAGGGTTATGACCCGGCGCAACTCGATCCGGCGCCGGATCTGGTGGTGATCGGCAATGCCATGTCCCGTGGCAACCCGGCGGTGGAATATGTACTGAACAAAGGCCTGCCGTACGTCTCCGGCCCGCAATGGCTGGCCGATCATGTCCTGCAAGGGCGCTGGGTACTGGCCGTTGCCGGTACCCACGGCAAGACCACCACCAGCAGCATGCTCGCCTGGGTGCTGGAACACGCCGGCATGAGCCCGGGTTTCCTCATCGGCGGCGTGCCGCAGAATTTCTCGGTGTCGGCGCGCCTGGGCGGCACCCCATTCTTTGTGATCGAGGCTGACGAATACGACAGCGCCTTCTTCGACAAGCGCTCGAAATTCGTCCACTACCGCCCGCGTACCGCGATCCTCAACAACCTTGAATTCGATCACGCTGACATCTTCCCCGATCTGCCGGCTATCGAGCGACAGTTCCACCACTTGGTCCGCACCATCCCGAGCGAAGGCCTGGTGATCCATCCGACCACCGAGCCGGCCTTGCAGCGCGTGATTGAAATGGGTTGCTGGACCCCGGTGCAAACCACCGGTGCCGGCGGTCAGTGGCAGGTCAAGTTGCTCAGCGAGGACGGCTCGGCGTTCGAAGTGATGTTCGAAGGTGTGTCGCAAGGCACCGTTGAGTGGGAATTGACCGGTCAGCACAACGTCGCCAATGCCTTGGCTGCTCTGGCCGCGGCGCGGCATGTCGGTGTGGTGCCATCGATGGGCATCGCCGGGTTGAGCGCGTTCAAGAACGTCAAACGCCGTATGGAGAAAGTCGCTGAAGTGCGCGGCATCACCATTTACGACGACTTCGCTCACCACCCGACCGCCATCGCCACCACGCTTGATGGCCTACGTAAACGCATCGGCGACGCGCCACTGATTGCGATCATCGAGCCGCGCTCCAATTCGATGAAACTCGGCGCCCACCGTGACGGTTTGCCGGACAGCGTGGTCGATGCCGATCAGGTGATCTGGTACGCCCCGGCCAACCTTGGCTGGGACTTGGCTGCAACCGCTGCGTTGTGCACGGTGCCGTCGATCGTCAGCGATTCGCTGGAAGGCATCATCGAGCGCGTGAAGAGCCAGGCGCAGCCCGGCACCCACGTGGTGATCATGAGCAACGGTGGCTTCGGCGGCCTGCACGGCAAACTCGCCGAGGCGCTGCAATGAACACTTTTCCCCAGGCCGGCGGCCCGGAACGCATCACCCTGGCGATGACCGGCGCCTCGGGCGCGCAGTACGGTTTGCGCCTGCTTGATTGTCTGGTACGCGAAGATCGCGAAGTGCACTTCCTGATCTCCAAGGCTGCGCAACTGGTGATGGCTACCGAGACCGACGTGTCCCTGCCGAACAAACCACAGATGATGCAGGCCTTCCTCACCGAGTACACCGGCGCCGCCGCCGGGCAGATTCGGGTGTATGGCAAGGAAGACTGGATGTCCCCGGTGGCCTCCGGCTCCGGTGCGCCGGCGGCAATGGTGGTGGTGCCGTGCTCGACAGGCACGCTGTCGGCAATTGCCACCGGTGCCTGCAACAACCTCATCGAACGCGCGGCCGATGTCACGCTGAAAGAGCGTCGCCAGTTGATTCTGGTGCCGCGGGAGGCGCCGTACTCGAGCATTCATCTGGAGCACATGCTCAAGCTGTCGAACCTGGGCGTGACCATTTTGCCGGCGTCGCCGGGCTTCTATCACCAGCCGCAGACCATCGATGATTTGATCGACTTCGTCGTGGCGCGGATTCTCAATCTGCTCGGCATCCCGCAGGACATGTTGCCGCGTTGGGGTGAGCATCATCTGAGCAGCGATGAATAAGCTGCCGGTGCTCGTGCTGGCGGTGCTGCTGACCGGGTGTGCCACCGCGCGCACGCTGGATGCGGCGAAACCCGGCGCGCCGGTGGTGTATGCCGGGACGCGGCTGGATTTGTATGCGTTGAATGGCGGCTGCTGTGCGATGGACCGGTTTGGTGCCGATGCGCCGAGTTACCCGGGCGTGGACCTGCCGGCCAGCGCGTTGCTCGACACGCTGTTGTTGCCGCTGTCTTTGCTGACTGTGATCGGCGTGGGATTCCAGGCGACTGGCGGATTGTAAAGGTCAAAAGATCGCAGCCTTCGGCAGCTCCTACAGGGGAATGGGGTCTTCTGTAGGAGCTGCCGAAGGCTGCGATCTTTTGGTTCTGAAAGTCCCAGAGTTATTTGCCTAACTTGCGCAGCTCATCCGATTCGATCACCCGCACCCCATCCTGTTCTTCCAGCGCCAGGCGCCACATCGCCCGCGCCAGTTGGCAGGCTTCGATGCCGTGGTATTTCCCCGGAATCAGCTTCGATAACGGCCCGGCCAGTTGCTCGGCCAGGCGCGGTTCAATGCGCTCGCCCAGCAACAGCGAAGGTCGGCAGATGGTCAGTTGCGGCCAGTTCTGCGCGCGCAGGGCCTGTTCCATCTCGCCTTTGACGCGGTTGTAGAACACCGAGGAATTCGGATCGGCGCCAATCGCGCTGATCACGATCAGGTGCCGCGCGCCCATCTCCCGCGCGCGTTTGGCAAACGCCACGACCATGTCCAGATCCACTGCGCGAAAGGCTTCTTCGGAGCCGGCCTGCTTGATCGTGGTGCCGAGGCAGCAATAAGCGATATCGACCCGGCCACTGAGCTGCGGCAGAAATGTCTGCGGGTCGCCGACCGGGTTTTCCAGATGCGGATGCTCGGCCAGCGGCCGGCGTGATGGGGCGAGGACACGGGTAATCGTTGGCTCGTTGAGCAAACGGTCGAGCAGATGTTCACCGGTCAGTCCGGTGGCTCCGGCAAGCAATACGTGCTGAGGCGTCAAGTACATAGTGTCTCTCCCTTGATACTGTTCAGCTTAGTTGCCTTTTGTCGCCGCGTCGTTCAATGCGCTGCTTTGCAAAGCTTTGCGTGCTTGCTGTTTACGCAGCAATTGCCAGTGCGACAGCACGGTCTTCGGTGCCCAGATCTGCGGCTCCGAGGCTTCGAAACCGTCGGCCAGTTCGCGTTCGGCGACAGTGGCTTTAGCCAGTTTGAAAGCTTGTTCCAGATCGTCGGTCTGATTCAGCGCCTGAGCAAACAGGGCGTCGCCAAAGTAAGTGAAATTGGCTTCTTCCGAACAGCCGAACGACACCCGATCTGCACGCGAGGCGGTCATGATCAGCGTGCGTTCGTCCTTCAATGCCGGGATGAAACCGCCGGAATAGCACGAGGAAATCACGATGACCTTGTCGCGATGCTTGAGCGGCGCGAGCACCGCGGCGAGTTCATCGGCGGGCAGGTCGGCCAGTTCCATGCGCGGCTGATCGAGCACCAGTTCATGCTCGGCGGTGCCGTGGCTGGTCAGATAAATGAACAGCAGATCTTCCGGCCCGCTGCGTTCAGCGAGGGTTTGCGCCGCGCGGCGCAGGTTCTCGCGGGTGGCCATCGGCCGGTCACCGAGGTGGTCGCGGTGATTGACCAGACGGATCTGGCCGAAGGCGCCGAAGCGTGTGTTGAGCATGTTGGCGACGTAGTCGGATTCGCGCAGAAACACGCTTTGCTTGCCATCGCCACCGAGGGTCAGGGTGTACAACTCGACCGCCGGGGTCGAGGCCGGGATTGCCGACAGCGCCTCGTCGAGCAGACGACCCTGGGCGAGCAAACCGAGCTCGAGGGTGTCGGGCAGCAATTTGCCGTCGGCGTCTCGCACACGCTGGCCGTTGATCCAGGTGCCACTGAGCACGCTGCCATCGGTCAGCACCAGCGTGCCGCGGCCGGAGTAGCTGTCGTTGTCGAAGCCGCCGACGTAGAAGCTGCCGTCGGACAGGTTCAAACGGCCCTGGCCGGTGAATCGCCAGTCGTTGAACACACCGATGTAATGGCTGCCGTCAGCGCCGATCAATTCACCCTTGCCGCTCAGCGCGCCTTCCTTGAACTGGCCGAGCCAGACGTCGCCGTCGGCATTCTCGTAGCGGCCCTTGCCGTGCAGTTGATTGTTCTTGAAACCGCCAACGTAGATATCGCCGTCGGCGCTGGTGTAAGTGCCATTGCCTTCCAGTTGACCGTTGACGAAATGCCCCGTGAACGCATTGCCGCTGGCGTCGCCGCGCTGGCCTTCACCGTTGGGTTTGCCGTGGGCGAACTGGCCTTGATAGGAGCTGCCGTCGTCCATCTCCAGACGGCCGAGGCCGGAATACTGGTCAGCCTTGAATTCGCCGCGATAGGTCATGCCGTTTTCTTTCAGCGTACCTTCGCCATCGCGCCGCCCTTGCTTGAAACCGCCGGTGTAACTGCTGGCATGAGTGCTCAGGCTGCCCTGGCCGTCGAACAGACCTTGCTGGAACTGGCCGCGATAGACCTCGCCATTGCTGCCGTGCCATTCACCTTGCCCGTGCCACTGGCCCTTGTCGAACTGCCCGGCGTACCAGCTGCCGTTGGGGTAGTCGACGCGGCCCTGACCCTGCAGCAAGCCGTCGACCAGTTCGCCGCGATAGCGTCCGCCATCGGGCAGGCGCGCATCCGGCGGCAACAGCGATTCGCCGTCGCCGCAAGCGGTGAGCATCAGGGTCAGGGCAAGGGGTGCAAGTCGAGCGATTGAGCGCATAGCGGGATCCGGGCAATTAGGCGACCGAGTATGCCGCAGCTATGCATCGCATATATAGAGACGTGACGCGAAACAGCGTGCGCTGCTTCGCATCCGGGATGATCAGACGAAGCAGAGTGACAGCGGCTCGGCGATATAGGCGGGTTTGTCCGAGCCCTCTATCTCCAGTGTCGCAGTAGCCTTGAGCAGCCACTGGCCGGGTTTTTTCTCGGTGACTTCGACCATGTCGACCTTCAATCGGACTTTCGAATTGACCTTGACCGGCTGGATGAACCGCACGCTGTCCAGGCCATAGTTGACGACCATCTTCACGCCTTCGGGCAGCACGAGGATGTCTTCCATCAGTTTCGGCATCAGCGACAGCGACAGGAAACCGTGGGCTATCGTGCTGCCGAATGGCGTTTGCGCGGCTTTGACCGGGTCGACGTGAATGAACTGAAAATCACCGGTGGCTTCGGCGAACAGGTTGATGCGCTCCTGATCGATGGTGAGCCATTCGGAACGTCCAAGTTCCTTGCCGACATAATCTTTGAGCTCTGCAACGGGAACATAGGGCATTGAGACTCTCCTTGGGTTCATCGGTTTTATAGTTTTTCTGGTGGCGGATTTGACCGGCCTGCGAACCACTGTAGATCATCATGGCGATTTGCTCAGGTCAACCGACCATGCTTTTGGCGAATGCCGGTCCATAGCGCCGGCATGCTTATAATGCCGGGCCCCTGCTGGGTGAAATACAAGACGGAGATGTCAGATGTTGTTACGTGGCCTGACCCTGCTGGTGCTGTTTCAATTGCTCGGCACAGCGCTCAATCACTTGCTGCTGCCGATATTGCCGGGGCCGATCATCGGGCTGCTGCTGTTGCTGGTGTTCCTGATCATTCGCGGTGAAGTCGGCGAGCCGCTGAACCAGGCGGCGGGCAGTCTGCTGCGTTATCTACCGTTGCTGCTGGTGCCGCCGGCAGTAGGCGTGATGGTGTATGCCACGGCGATTGCCGCCGATTTCTGGGCGATCGTCGGCGCGCTGGTGGTCTCGCTGATCCTGTCGATGGCCTTTGCCGGCGTGCTCATGCAACGTTTGGTCAAGCGTCACGCGCCGCCGGCGGAGGAGTCCTGATGCTGTTCGACTGGCAAGGCGCGTGGGCCTCGGTGATTCACCATCCGCTGTTCGGCATCGGCATTACCCTCGGAGCCTATCAACTGGTGCTGGCGGCGTTCGAGAAAACCCGCTGGATCTTTCTGCAACCGGTGCTGGTCTCCATGTTGTTGGTGATCGGTGTGCTGGTCGGCTGCGGCCTGACCTACGCCGAGTACCGCAAGAGCACCGAAATCCTCAGCATTCTGCTGGGGCCGGCAACCGTCGCACTGGCGGTGCCGCTGTACCTGAATCTGCGCAGGATCCGCCAATTGTTCTGGCCGATTTTTACTACGCTGGTGATAGGCGGGGTAGTGGCAACAGGCATGGGCGTGGCGCTGGGCTGGTGGTTCGGTGCCGATCACATGATCCTGATGACCATGGCGCCTAAATCGGTGACTTCGCCGATCGCCATGCTGGTCGCCGAGCAGATCGGCGGTGTGGCCGCGCTGGCCGCGGTGTTCGTGCTGATCACCGGGGTGATCGGCGCGATCTTCGGCCCCGCGCTGTTGACCCGGCTTGGCGTGCACAGCCCCGAGGCGCGCGGCATGGCGCTAGGCATGACCGCCCACGCGGTCGGCACGGCGGTGGCGATGCAGGAAAACGATGAGTGCGGCGCGTTTGCCGCGCTGGCAATGAGTCTGATGGGCGTGGCCACGGCGGTGTTCCTGCCGTTGGCGGTGTCGATGGTGGTGTAAGGAAATGTCTATGAGTCTGCCGCTTTTCCCGCTGAACACGGTGCTGTTCCCCGGCTGCAATCTCGATCTGCAGATCTTCGAGGCACGCTACCTCGACATGATCGGCCGCTGCATGAAGCAGGGTGTCGGCTTCGGGGTGGTGTGCATTCTTGAAGGCAGTGAAGTCGGCGTGGCGCCGGAGGGGTTCGCGCTGGTGGGATGCGAGGCGCGGATCACCGATTTCCAGCAGCAGGACAACGGTCTGCTCGGCATCCGCGTGCAGGGCGGGCGACGCTTCAATGTGCTGCGTACCGAAGTGCAGCGTGATCAATTGATTCTCGCCGATGTCGAGTGGCTCGACGACGAGCCCGAGCAACCGCTGCAGGAGGAGGACGCCGATCTGGTGGCGCTGCTCAAGGCGCTGGCGGAACACCCGATGGTCGAAGCGCTGGACATGGGCACCGAAGCCGCGGGCCAACAGTCACTGGCCAATCAGCTTGCCTATCTGTTGCCTTTCGCCGAAGAAGACAAGATTGATCTGCTGCAACTCGACGACCCGCAGCAGCGGCTCGACGCAATCCAGGCGTTGCTGGATGAATTGCAGGGTGAATTGTTTGCCTAGTTGCACTCTGAATCAACTCAGGGCGCCTGCCAGCATTGTGTTGGTTTGGTCTTTATCATAATTTCAGGTGACCCGCAGGAAGCGGGATACTTGAATAAAAATAAGGACGAATCATGACTGTATATGAAGATGAATGGGCATTTTGGGATGATATTGCCGGCAAGTATATTTTGAAACATGCCGAGACGGATCATAACGTCAGGCACGTGGTTGACGCGGCATCAACTTATGCGGACCTGATGGTGATAGCCCGCCGTAAAAGAAAATCTGAAAAAGTTCCTGTCGGCGAAGTGCCGCGGATGTCTGCATCAGCAACTACCGTCGTAACTGCGACGGCGGTCTGATCATTTCCCTTTTTCAGCATTGCCTGCCGTTGCGGTTACCAGACGGCAGATGTTTACAGGTGGGCAACCATGGCTTTAGCAAACATAAACAACCAGACATTCACCGCGCATCTTTATCTTGATGGTCGGCCGGTAGTGCTCAATCAACAACGTCTGCAACAGGCTTTGCGCAACCTGCGGATAACCAGAGCCGAGAAACTGGAGGCCGAAGTAGGACTCGCAGATTCACGCGTGTCCAGTTTCATAACCCTGGCCGACCATGAAGACGACACACCACTGTTGCTGAAATTTGTCCCCAAAGGTGACGAATATCTCATCAGTGTGGTGCTGGCGGGAATGTTCGATGGCGCGCGGTTATTCCTGGAGGACAAGACTCATAATCTGCTGGCCAGCACCAGTGCCCCGGAGCAGTACTTTTCAATCAGCACTACCGGTGTTTCAAAGGCCAGCTTCAGGCATTTCAAATCCGGCCCTGCCTGGCTCGAGCTGATCGGCGAGCCTCACGACAGGCCCTTGTATCGTCATATAAGCAGCGGAATGAGCACATTCCTCGCGGTCGATCCCAACAGCACTGGGCATAACGCCTTCAATAACAAACCTGCGATATTTGTGATCAAGGTCATCGACGAGCGTTCAGCGGTTACTTGATAAAAAAGGCGCCATTCATTTTTAAATGAATGGCGCCTTTTGTCAGGCTCGATAATGTTCGGGCACTGGCCAGGTCACATCGTTGGAGTAGGTGTTTTCGCCTTTTGGCAACTTCAAGACGACACCGCCGGAGCGGGCTATTCGATTGATCAAATGGTCATAAGCAGTGGCACCATGGCGCATGTAATCGGCCCCGTCGGTGCCTGCCCATGTGGCTTTCTCGATAGCCTCAGCGGAGTCCCCGGCTTTGCGCAAGATATCTTCGACTCTGGCCGCCTGGCTCAAGTCCGAACTCACCAGCCATATCCTCTCTGCACTGATACCTCGCGTCGGCATTGATATCCGGCCTTCGAGGGTATCGCCGTCGAAATCCTTGTTGTTCAGATAGATGTTTTCCACTCGTGGCACCACCTCGATACCCCGAGTGTCGATGACGTACAGGAAGCCTAGCGTTTGCTTGCGACGGAGCAATGGATAGTCACGCGAATTGTCCATTTCAAACGAAGTCTCGGAATCGTTGGCTGAACTGTGTCGATTTCCGCTCGACGAATCACTGTCAGAGAAATGCCCCGGATAACGATTGGCCTGACTGTTGTAGTGCCTTGGGTTGGAGTAGTAATCAAATCCCATGTAGCTCAAGCCATCGGCCGCGCCGAATGTCGCGCTGAAAGCCGATTTGGTCGTGGAGTCGGAAGGATTGCCCCGCAATTTCACCAGGCGTTTGTCTCGAGCCAGTTCAAAAGGCGTGCGCAAGTCAGCACGGAACATGGCCGGGATGTCTGTTCGGTAAAGGTAGCCATGCTTGTTTTTCTTGTAGCCTGCATGCTCCAGATAACTTTTCAGGAAGTTTTCTTCATAGCGCTGCTCTAAGGGATGTGAGTCGAACTCAGAGTTCTCGCCTTCCTCTCTCATTCTCAGAACGAGAGGTTGCATCTCTTCTGCAATCTGCGCAAAGCGGGTGTCATCCAGCGGGTTCTCGGTCAGGCGTTTGTGCTGTTCGGCCCAATCGGGGAATCGCCCCTGCTCCATGTCTTGTCGCAGACGTTTTTGCTGAGCCATGCTCAAGTTGTAGCTGCGCAGAATGTGCGCACGTTCCGTCTCGGACCTGTGTGGATATGACCATCTGAATGAGTCGCTCAGAAACTTGTGAGTATCCGGCTCGTTGAAGCGCGTAGCCCAGTCGGGCGCTCTTCCCAAGGCTTCTGCTTCGATTCGGAATACCAGCGCCTGTGCGCCCTCAAGGCGGTATACGCTCCAGATATCACCATCGCTCCAATGCGCAAGTTTCAGCGGGACAGATGCATCGCCCTGTGCCTCGTTCGGATCAACCCGAATCAAGCGTCCATTCTCATCCGCCAGGGCGAAACCTGCCTCTCGTTTCACTACTGTGAATTCATGCCACTTGCCATACGGGCCAGTGTGCTCGATCGCCCGGTGTTCGCGAATCGAGTAGTAGCCCCGCGCATCCGCGGTATAAGACGAGGCGTACTGCATGGGGTCGTAGTACTCGAGCGGCTTCTTCAGACTCCAGACATTACTGTCGTTCACGCGATAGAGAGCAGGCCCTGAAGGAACCCGCTCGCTCGGCAATCTGGCGCGCCAGGCCTTCATCAGATCGTGAAACGCCACCATCACTGTCAGTCCGGAAGCTGCCAAGTCATCGTTGGCGATGTCGGCGAACGTGCGACCCTTGTAGACCTTCAATCCGTCGGCATTGTGACTCAACGTCTCATCAATCCTCTGTAAATAGGGCTCCAGGGGTGATGCCGCCGCTCGACGTTGAAGTGCCTGCGTTTGCGGAATCTGCGTAATTGTCATGCCAGGCTCTGTTTTTGCAAGACTGCTGTGAGGGTGGCCAGTGACAGGTCCGGGCAACCAGTCCGGATCGTCCGGCCTCATGCGCACAGGCAAGTGCAAGTCCAGATCCATCGTGCGCTCAGGATGAGAGGGGCGGGATGTTGAAGTCGATGCATCTGGCGTCAATGAAGGGCGTACGCCCCCAGGTTTTTGTCGCATGGGAAAATCCTTTTTTTGCGGGTCGGCCCTCCATGGGCCGTGGTGAGCGGGTGCCAGTCCGGGCATCGGAGCCCGCACTGGCACGTTGTTGAATCTGGAGCGGTCGCAATCAGGTTCCGCTGATGGGGATGAAAAGATCGTCGAGGTTCAAGTGTTTCTGCGGATCGGTCGTCAGGCTCCAGCTTTTTCTGATCGAGTTGTAAGTCAGCGTACCCTCGGTGTCGGGCTGGTAACCGATGTCGGTTACGTAAACTCGTGCCGCCAGTTCGTTGCGCTGTCTGTGCTGCTCGATGTCGGCCACCAGTGCGTCGACGCTGGCGTAGCTGCGGGCATTGATGACGTACAGCTGCAACACTTCAAACAGCAGCGAGACTTCATAGATATGGCCGGCGGAGGTCACCACGCTGATGGATTCCACAGGCGTGTCATCCTCGATATCCGGCAGTTCGATGGTGACGCTGGCAATGCGCAAGCGATTGTCCTCAAGCTGGATATCGTCACGTTTGACGGTTTCGCTCAGCGTGCGAGTGAACAGATTCCACGTTGACGCATTCGCCGTTTTCGCCGCGGCGCCCGGGGTGGACAGGCGCACGATGCAGTTGCTGGCCAGGTAAACGTCGTACGTCGCGCTCTGGCCCTCGAGTACGTAGATGCCTGTGTGCGTGCGTGGCTCGATGACCACTTTGCTCGCTTGCGCAGTCAGCACCGGTTTTTCGCTGACCAGGGGCTGGACAAACAGGTAGTTGCCATTGCGCCTTTTCAGCCAGCTGCGCGTGCTGGACACCCGCGTACCGGGATTTCTGGCGTCCTCTTCGTAGTCCAGCACGGGCACCTGCAGGCGGTACGAGACTTCATCCTGCATGACCAGCACGATGTCTTGCGCCAGCAACGGGGTGGTGACTTTCAGGCTGTTGCGGCCGCTGTAGCCCGTGGCCGCGGCGATGGTCGTTATCACGCCCTTGAACAGTACTGCTTTGGAGGGCAGCAGAAGCGACAGGCAAATGTCTTTGTAGATCAGGTGGGTATTGCCCGAAACGCCGTTACGCACTTCGACCTGGTAGCTGAGCACCGCGTCGACGATTTCGCTGGCCTTGAAGTCAAGGTAAACCGTGCTGGCCGTGGCAGCGGCAGCAGTCGCTGCAACGAACTCGACCCGACGATCCGTGCGTGCAACGAAGTGTCGGTGCAAGCCCTGAGGGTTGATCGTCACCGTGCCGCCATTGACGATGGCCGGGGCAGGTGCCGGTCGACCGTTGACGGTCACAGCGACCTCGATGTCCTGACTCGCTGCTTCACCAGGTCGAGCCGGGAGCAGCGCCAGCAGTTCATATTCGTCCTGAGTGCGGAACAGCCATCGGGCGTTTTTCAGTTGGCGTTGGCCGTCGACTATCTGATAGACGTTTTCCAGAGTCAGCACATGGTCGGGGTCGCAGCCATCGTTGCCGCGCAACGAGGTGATCACCAGTGAAGTGCCGATGAGCTGCCAGCGCTGAATGACCGCCCGCGCCCAGCCGAACTCGACCACGCTCGAATGTTCACCCTCCTCGATGATTGTCGTCCGCGCGTTGGTGTTGGCGATGTAGTAACGATCCTCGCCATGGCCACCGTCGACCCGACATTCGGTGCCGAAGATAGCGATGGTGTCATTGCCGTCGCCGGCCTTGACGCGGTCGTATCCGTTGGCAGAAATCTGATTGGCGTCGGCCGTACCCGTGACGTGACTGGTGCCCTTGCGCAGGGTCGAGACATTCTCGAAAGAGGTCAGGTGGGCGACTTCGATCCCTTCGGCCTGCGGATCCAGGCCGCGCAGCATCACTTTGCCGGTCTGCAGATTGATGTCATGCCCGACGTGGCGCGTGTCACTGGTCGGGCGACTGCCTTCGAACGCCACCATATCAGCGCCGCCTCCGCCGTCCAGCACGTTGACATGGGCCGGTTTGCCCGAGCGATCCAGTTCCCGGGCGGTGATTTCGTGATAGAAGGCATCGTTCTTGTCGCCGCCGGTGAGGGCCTTGTGGCCGTCGCGGTAGGTGAACAGGTTGGGCTGCGCCTTGACGCCGACGACGCGATCATTGCCATCGCCCATGCGCCAGAACACGCCTTTGCCTTCACCCGCGCTGCCGCTGACCTTGCCCTTGAGATCCGCGGGCAAGCCATCGCGGGCATCGATCACATCGTCTGCGCCGACGATCACTGCCTGATTGTCGAGCTTGAACGGTTTCTCCCCGGTGCTTTCGTCCCAGACGTAACGCCATAGCTCGACCGCCTGTAATTCGGCGCGGAAGGCGCCGTTCACCACATGTTCGATGGAATTTTTGTACGCGCCCTCCAGCATGTCCTTGGCTGACAGTTCGAGCTGTTTCTCATGGTCGCGATAGCCTTTGGACAGCTTGAAGCGATCCATTACCTCGGTGTCCAGCTCCTTGCCAGTGAAGGCGAACCAGCCCGAGCGCAGGCGTTCATGGGCGGTCAGCTCTATGTAGTCATCGATATCGTCTACCACTCGTGCAGCCTGGTAGATCATTGAGCCGGCGATCAACAATGCCGCAGCGACGAGGCCGACGGGCCCTGCAACGCTGCCAAAACCGGCCAGGGCGGCGACGCCCAGCACCAGGCTGATCCCCGCACCGGCGACACTCATGGCACCGCTGACGTAGTGATCCTGGGCCTCTTTGCCGGATGTGGCCGCAGCGGCGTTGAACGATTTGACGGCGTCGATGATATCGAAGGGCAGCGTGATCGCGCTGGCGAACATCCCGGCCCCGCGGCTCATGTATTTGCCCACCGACGTCAGCGGGAAATATTTGAAGAGTTTGCCGCCGTTGGTGAGCATTGCCTCGCCGGTTTTGGTCAGGCCCTGCTCGATGATCAGCGAGCCCAGTTCCGCTGCGATGGATCCGCCCTGGAAGATCGCTTCCAGCTTGTCACCCTTTCTGATCGCGTCGGCCATGGCCATGTAGCCGCTGTAAATGCCGAAGGCTTGCAAGCCGACGCCTGCACCGCTCATCAAATAGCTTTTGTTCCTGTTAACCCAGCCGGGGGTGTTTTCGAACGAATCGGCTCGATGGATGCCCAGTTTTTGCGCGGCTTTGCCGAGCTGGTTGAGGCGCTCCATCGTGCTCCCGGTACCGATGGGCGTATCGCTGATGAACAACGGCCCGGCATCGATGGAGCGTTTGCAGGCGATTTCAAAAAACAGCATGGCAGGCACGGCGCTGTCCGGAATGTCGACCGACTGCAGTCGGGCTTCGACTTTTGCCGCTTCGAAATTAAGGCCATCCAGAAAGGCCTGATCGGCATTTTTCATATCGGTATTGGCCGGGCTGACGGGTTGCCCGTTGACCGTGGCGCCCAATGCCTGCAGTTCGACCCGACTGGTCGTGAACTCGCCGATGCGCAATGGGCCGTAATACTTGTCGAGAGACCTGAGGCTTTGCCGGTGGGTGGCATCAGCGTTGTTTTCGAGAGCGGGTGAAGGCAAATGATGGAGATTGCCTGTCGAGGGCGCATGGACATTGGCCGAGGCATCGATCGGCGTGACCTGAAGCAGGCGCACATTGGCAATGTGCGCGGAGGGTACGATGAGTTTCGACACGTCTTAATCCTTTAATGGTGTGTTTGAAGAGCCGGTTTCCTTACCGGTGTTGCCTGTGTCATCTGCGTTTCAGGGCCAGACGATGTCGTGCCCGGACTCGTTCCTGTTGCCCGACAGCCTGACTATCGGCAGAGCAGCCGCTTCGGCCTTGTCGATCAATCGATCGTATTCGAACTTGTTGGCATGCCCGGCATGGGTGGCCGCTTCGATCCGCTCGGCGCTGTTGCCGGCCATGTCCTTGATGTCCATCACCCTGGCGCCTTTGGTCTGGGCACTGTTGAGCAGCCAGATGCGCTCGGCATCGAGACCGCTGCGGGTGACCGAAATCAGCCCCTCGAAATCGTCGCTGGGGAACCAGGTCGGCGGCGTGTCGCGCGCGGTGGCATTGAACATCATGTTTTCTTCGTGGGGGACGACTTCCAGGTTCCGGGTGTCGAGGGCGTAGAGGAACATCTCCGTCTGGCGCGTGCGCGTGGATCGATAACCGCGCTCGTGATCCCATGTCACGGGGCTGGCCGGGTCAGACCAGTCGGAAGACGAACTGCTCGAAGAATCACTTGCGTCACTGTCCGAGCTGCTGTCTGCGGCATCCCGCCCCGGGTACTTATGCATTTGACTGTTGAAACGCAGGTACTCGGGATCGGGCGCGCTGGCATACACCTGCGCTTCTTTGAGGCTGAACGTTGCGCTGATCGGCTTGTGCGTGGTGGCGCCGGGCTCATGGTGGTAGCGCGGCAGCATGGTGCCGTCGCTTGCCAATTCGAAAGGGGTGCGCTCGTCACCGCGAAACAGCGCCGGGATATCGGTGCGGTACAGGCAGTTGTTCTTGTTGCGCAGATAGCCGAGTCGCTTGAGCAGCGCTTCGCGTAGCTCGGGGGTCAGAAAGTTTTCGGCGTGATACCAGTCGTGGCGGGCATTGCGCTTGAGGTTCAGCTGTTCAACCGCATCCCTGGCGAACTGATCGAGGCGGTGCGGATTGTCGACATCGTCCAGCAGCCGCTTGTGTGCCTGGGCCCATGCAGGAATCGCCAGTTGCTTTTTCATCTCCTGCTGCAAACGCGTCAGTTGATCCGGCAGCAGGTTGTAGGACTGCAGAACGGCTTCGCGCTCTGCCAGGCTCAAGCCCGGATGCAGCCAGCGCAAAGCGTCGCGCAGCAAGTCCGTGGCCGGATTTTCCGTGCTCACCGGATCTGTCCACTGTGGGGGTGTTCCTGCGGCCTCGGCTTCGACACGAAACCGCGTGATGTCCCGGCCTTGCAGCCCATACAGTTGCCAGATTTCCAGATCGGTCCACTGCTTGAGGTGCGTGGGAGATGCGTTGAAACCGCCCTCTGGAGGATCGACCCGCCTGAGGTTGCCGAAAGAATCCCTGAAAGCAAACTGGATGCCGTCTTCGTTCGACCTCAGAACCGGTTGCATTTCGTAGTAGCCCTGGGCATCCGGCGAACGCTGCGAAGCGCGGTAACGGCTTTCATCGATAGGCGTGGTCATCGAGGTCAAACGCGGGCGCTTGGCAACAGGGGCGGCATCGGGCTGTACGCTCACGGTCACCCCGGCCCGCTGCGGCACCGGTTGTTCGGTCAGGCGCCAGGTCGGGCTGTCGGCGTTTTTATAAAGGCGCGGGCCGGAGGCGGTGCGTTCGGTCAAGCGCTTGCTGCGCCAGACGCCGGACTCATCCCGGTCAACATGGGTGGTCTTGATTGCGCCGTCAATTTCGACATCGACAAATCTTCTGCCGACGATCCAGCGAAATCCGTCAGCGTCCGCGGGGTTCATTCCGTGCACAAAAGCGTCGGACAGCCAGTAGTCATGGACCGGACTATTGGCTTGAGGCGCCTGGGTGCCCCGTGTCGGCATCCGAAAGATTTCGACGGCGGGTGGCTGTAAACGGGGCGCGACGATTTGCACGCCCATTGCATCCGCCGGCGACGTGGGATCGACAAGCCCGGGTGTGGGGAAGAGGGCGGGTGAAACGCCATCGAGCTGGCGTGGCGGGAGAGCGGCGGATTCCGGCGGGTGCGACGTGGCCGCGGGGGGCTTTCGAGGTGTTTTTGGGCTCATGGAATACTCGGAACAAACAGATTGAAAGGCATTTTTTTCGGAGTTTGAAAGTTGCGGTATCAAACGTTGAACATGCGCTTTAGTTGTAATTAAGCCAAATCAATCTAACCGGTTTTCACTGGGAGGAATGACACTTTCAACCAAAGTGTGGCCTGATTATGTAACGTCTGTTTTGTATATGTTTCGAGCGGGGAATTGTCTGGTTTTAATCAGGAAGTTTGACCGGGCACAAGTAATCGAGTGTCAGCAGTGAGTGCCGCTCTTGTCGGAATATTCCTAAAGAGCGGCGTTAGACAAACAATACTTGTAAGTTGGTCCGGTTTAGTAGGCGTAACGCAACAGTGTGTGTGGCAGGTGGCGCAAGACGAAAAAACCGAACAGGGCCACCATCGATGGCAGGATCAACCACCAGATCCTGAACGGCATCGGGTCGAGTGACGTCTGCCGCTGGCTCAGCCATAACATCGCGGCGCAGACGCAACTGGCGAGCATGGCGCCGGCGAGGATGTCGGTGGGCCAGTGCGCGCCCAGATAAACCCGCGACAAGGCGATCGACAGCGCCGGGATACAGGCAATCAGCAGCCAGGTCAGGCGCATGCGTGGCGGCTGTCCGCGACCGGCCAGCACGCCGAGTGTCAGGAACAGGGCAAACGCGCCGGATGCGTGGCCGCTGGGCATGCTGTAGGTGGTCAATGGATCACTGAGCACCTCTGGGCGTATCCGGGCGAAAAAGTATTTGGTTCCGGTGTTGGCCATCGCCGTGATGAGCATGGTGGAGCCGGCGAACATCGCCTGGCGCCATTGCTTGCACAGCAACAGCAGCACGACGAGCAGGGCGCTGAACAGCAGCATGTTGCGGAATTCGCCGATCAGGGTCAGCGTCACGGCGATTTCGTCCAGCGCTGGCTGGCGGTGCTCCTGCACCAGGGTCATCACGCCATTGTCGAGCGCGGTCAGGTACGGATAGCCGATGAACAGGCCGATCAGGATCAGCAGGCTCATGCTGCCGATCCAGATTGTCGCGCGACGATGACGACGCACACTGCTGTTGACGCTCAGGCCGACCATCACTGCCACGCTGGCGGCGACGATGCCGGCCTCGAGCCAGAAACCTTCGGGCAGAGGCAGGCGGAACGCAGCACCTGTGGCCCAGCCCGGCAGCAGATAGGCCAGGCTCCAGCCAGCAGCTGCGAGCAGGCTGACGGCGAAGAAACGCGGGAACGGCATGTCGCACATCCCCGCGACCATCGGCAGCATCGGCCGCAAAGGACCGATGAAACGCCCGACCAGCAGGCTGGCGATGCCATAGCGCTGGAAGTACGACTCGGCGCCTGCCATCCATTCCGGGTGGTGGCGCAGCCCGGGGAGGCGGCGGATGTTCTGGTGGAAATGGCGCCCGAGGAAATACGAAATCAGATCGCCGAGGATGCCGCCGAGAAAGCCCAGCAGCAGCGTCTCGCTCAATGACAGCGCGCCGCTGCCGGCCAGTACCGCCACGGCGAACAACAGCACCGTGCCCGGGACGATCAGCCCGGCAATCGCCAGACATTCCACGCACGCAACGATGAACACCGCTGCGGCCAGCCACTGTGGATTGGCGCCGAGCCATCCGGTGATGCTATCGAGCCATGGGCCCATAGAGAAAACTCCATCCAATCTTTAATTGATCGTTACGCGTTTGACTTCTGACCTGTGGGAGCGAGCCTGCTCGCGAATGCGGTGTGTCAGACGATAGAAGCGTTGGCTGGCACGACCCCTTCGCGAGCAGGCCCGCTCCCACAGGGGGACATCATCTATTTGCGGATTCGGCGTCAGCTCCGGGAAGCAGGAAATAATCCCGGCCTTCGACCTGACCCCGTCGCAGCGGGTTCCGCGTGCACCATTGGGCATACGCGGCGTCAACGAAGCGATACATCAAGTGTTCATCACGGCCCAGCGGAATGCCCAGCCTGGTGGTCTGGATAACGTGTACAGGCTCAGGCCCCGTGTCCTCGACCAGCAACAATTCATGATCGAAACGCTTGGCGTCCCACATCGGCACTTTCAACCCCAGCGCCTTGCACAGCAATGTCTGCCCGGCGCAGAGCTTCTGCGTCGGACGCGGCCGGCCTTGGGCATCGGGGTTGTTCACCAGCATCTGCGCCAGACTCGCCGGGCCGCTGACTTCATCGACCCACGGATAGGCGGACTTGATCAAAACGGCATTGCCCGGCCCCTGGGCGCTGAAGTTCAGCGAATCACCGCCGCGGGCGTAGTACATATAGATGTGCCCGCCATCCAGAAACAAAGCCTTACGTTTTTCTGTATAGCCGAGGGAGGCGTGGCTGCCTTTTTCCGCGCAGTAATAAGCTTCGGTTTCGATGATCCGCGCACTCAGCCACAGATCGCCGACGCGGTGACGGATGACTTTGCCGAGCAGAGCCTGCGCCAGTACCTGGGCGTCGCGGTCGAAGAAACTGTCCGGCAGGCCCACGGGCAGGCGCGCGGACTCGGGACATAGGGGCACGTTGGTCATGATGGGCAAGGTTTATCCAGGCTCAATGAGGTCGTGATGATAACAACGCTGAGCTTAATTACGTCTGAACGACGGGCAAACGCAGCTCATTTCGACCATCCGCCCGTCACCGCTGTTAGTCCCGGGACGCGACAGCTATAATCTGCCGCTTTCCTCTTTGCCAAGACCCCAGCAGACCATGACTGAGTCCGTTCTTGACTACATGACCCGATTG
>Ga0209676_1000315_pt1 | contig 94699 bp, 73 predicted proteins | sample AraplaCvi_mLB_r2_FD_184282 | JGI IMG/M metagenome (GOLD analysis project Ga0209676, IMG submission 184282) | Arabidopsis root microbial communities from North Carolina, USA - plate scrape MF_Cvi_mLB_r2 (SPAdes) (version 2) | ecosystem: Host-associated > Plants > Roots > Endosphere | place: USA...
TAGGAATAAAAAATGCTAAACAAACTAACCAATTACACAAGATACCTCTAAAAAATAGTTGGCCAGTTGGGACGTGCATCTTTTTTTCTACAACACTTAGCAAATAACTGTTAACGCTAGCATCATTATATAGCCCGGTAAGATAAATTAATAATGCAAAGCAAGCAGCTCCTATAATATTACCTAAATAGGACAGCAACCATAATAAAAACACTTCAGACCACTTCATCTTTTTTCTAATAGCAGAATACGTAAAATAAAAAGTATTTCCAGTAAAAAGGTCTCCACCACCATACGCTATTAAAAGAATTGCAACACCAAATGTAAATGCTGCCATGGGATATGCAAATGGGGAATGAACAACATAAAAAAAGTTACCTGATTTAAAAGCTACTATAACACCAAATCCAATAAACATGCTTGCCATACTAGCTCTCATCAGATATCTGATTACACTATTCCTATATACTGCTAATTTTTTGGCTGCTAAATATTCAACCTGTTCTAATGAGCGATTTTCCAATAATCCATACCGTTCCTTTTATATTATTTCGTTTTACAAAATTAAAAATTACACATGTTAGTATTAAGTTGTTCAAAATCATATAAAATATATCAATGAAAACGATTAACTTTATTCGATGCTGCCATAGCAGTTATATTTTCCTTCTTGTTCATAGGAAAAAACAAAAAATACTTTGAAAAAATCTAAAATCTTTTAGCGTTTGAATAGAGTTTAGAAAGGTAAAAATAGTTAGAGAAATGGAAAAAGTTTACTACAAAAACGTTTTAGGTTACGATAGAGGGTAGAGGACTTAAATAAAAAAGTAGGATGGTTAATGATGAAGCGAGCAAGAATTATCTACAACCCTACTTCTGGTCGTGAAATTTTTAAGAAAAAGCTTCCTGAAGTGTTACAAAAATTCGAACAGGCTGGATATGAAACTTCTTGCCACGCAACAACAGGCGCAGGGGATGCGACAATTGCAGCACGAGAAGCATGTGAGCGGAAATTTGATCTAGTAGTAGCCTGTGGTGGGGATGGAACACTAAATGAAGTCATTAGTGGTTTGGCAGAACAAGAGTATCGACCAAAGCTAGGACTAATCCCAGTTGGGACAACAAATGATTTTGCTAGAGCAATCGGTGTAAATGTTTCAATTATGGAAGCAGCAGATGTAATAACAAAAGGTAATACAGTTCCGTTAGACATAGGAAGAGTTAATGATAAATATTTTGTTAACATACTAGCTGCAGGTAAAATAACAGAACTAACTTATGAAGTACCTAGTAAGCTAAAGACGGTTCTTGGGCAACTAGCTTATTATTTAAAGGGTATCGAAATGCTACCAAGAGTAAAGCCTACTCGTTTGAGAATCGAGTATGATGGAAAAGTATTTGATGAAGAAGCCTTCTTATTTTTATTATCAAACACAAACTCTGTAGGTGGTTTTGAAAAAATTGCTCCAGAGGCAAGTATTAATGATGGTCAATTTGACTTACTTGTACTAAAGAAATCGAATATAGCTGAAATCATTCGAGTTTGTGCACAGTTACTACGTGGTGAGCATGTACACAATGATCATGTTCTTTATACAAGAGCTAGTCACTTGAAATTTACTTCAGATGATAAATTACTTCTAAATATTGATGGTGAATATGGCGGAGATACACCATGTACGGTGGATATGTTGTATAATCATTTAGAGATTTACGTACCATAACAAGCAATAAACAGTAAATATTAGTACAAATAACCACGGTAATTTCGTGGTTATTTCAATTTGTAGACAAAGTACTAAAACTAAGAGATTCAGACTGACTGAAAACGTTTGTCTTTCGAGGCGCAAAGTCGGATGAGGAGTGGAGTTACCTTTGACGGTAATGAGCACCGCAAGCAGGCGAAGCAACGAAGAAAGCGAGCGTTTGGCAGGCAGTCTGAAATAACCACGGTGGTCTCGTGGTTATTTGTTTTGTATAATAGTTATTTGAATAAGTATTTGAAGGGTAGGTAAGGGACTTGTCGAAAAGAGTGTTACCTGTAGAAAAGAATCAATTTCTAGAAGTTGAATTTATTGATTTAACTCATGAAGGACATGGAGTAGCAAAAGTAGAAGGATATCCAATTTTTGTACCAAATGCGCTTCCTGGTGAAAAAGCAACAATCAAAGTGATCAAAACAAGTAAAGGCTATGGTTTTGGAAAAGTAGTTGAATTACAAAACCAAAGTCCTGTAAGAGTCGAGCCTGTTTGTTCAATTTATAACCAATGCGGCGGTTGTCAAACACAGCACATTAGTTATGAAGGACAACTCGACGCAAAATATAAACAAGTAACAGAAGTAATGAAACGTATTGGAAAGCTTGAAGATGTCGTTATTCATCCGGTACTAGGTATGGAGAATCCTTGGAGCTATCGTAATAAAGCGCAAGTACCTGTCGGAGAACTTGAAGGTGGACTAGTTGTAGGGTTTTACCAAAAAAGAAGCCACGAAATCATTCCGATGAATGAATGTTTTATTCAAGGAAAAGAAAATGACGAAATGATTCAAGATGTAAAAGACATATGTGATGAATTAAAGATTGAGCCTTATAATGAACTATCTCATAAAGGAATTTTACGCCATATTATGGCTCGTTATGGTCATTTTACAAATGAATCAATGCTAGTATTAGTAACAAATAAAGTTAATTTCCCTCAGAAGGAAGAGCTTGTTTCAAAAATTGTTGCGAAATATCCTAACATTACGAGTATCATTCAAAATGTAAATAATGAGAAAACAAATGTCATTCTAGGAAATCAAACGTTTGTTTTATTTGGAAGTGAAACAATAAAAGATAAAATCGGTGATATCACTTTTGAAATTTCCGCTAGATCTTTTTATCAGGTGAATCCAACTCAAACAAAAGTGCTTTATGATAAAGCCCTTGAATATGCAAACTTAAATGGAAATGAAACTGTGATTGACGCTTATTGCGGTATTGGTTCGATTTCATTATTTTTAGCTCAAAAAGCCAAAAAGGTCTACGGAGTTGAAATCGTTCCAGAAGCAATAGAAGATGCAAAAAGAAACGCCACAATTAATCAGATGACAAATGTTGAATTTGAAGTTGGCAAAGCTGAAGAAGTCATTCCGAATTGGTATAAGCAAGGCATAAAAGCGGAAGTCCTAGTAGTCGATCCTCCTAGAAAAGGTTGCGACGAAGCGTTATTAAATACAATTATTGATATGAAACCAAGTAAAGTCGTTTATGTATCATGTAACCCGTCGACACTAGCTCGCGATTTACGCGTATTAGAAGATGGTGGATATGAAACAGTTCAGATCCAACCGGTGGATATGTTTCCACATACTAGTCATGTTGAGTGTTGTGCGATGTTAATTTTGAAATAGAATTTCGATGTGGCACAAAATGTTTTAGGTTGGTATAGTGATTGAAGTTGATTGTTAGGTTACTGATCCTTATATTTCCATATTACTGCTTTGTGCCCTTTTTCTTTAATAAAGGGGTTGTTGTGTTGAACCGCAGATACTTTCGGATTCTGGTTCAGAATGATTTAGGAGGATTTCTTTGAAAAAAGTTTTTGTAATACTATTAATTTCAAGTTTTTATATTCAAGCCTCTTGCTCTAAACAAACATACGTATCATCAAACGTAACATTGGCTACTGAGAAATTTATTAGTTCAAATATGGTGAATGAAAATGGTATTTTAGCTACTTATTTAAAGGATGAGGCTTCAACCAATCCAACTCTTGCTGCTGGAAGAGAAGCACTTTCTGAATCGATTGGCTTACAATTAACTTATCTAGTCCAAAAGAATGACCGTAAAGCTTTCGAAACCTACTATCAGTCTCTAAATAAATATTTTATCTCGCAAGAAACAGGAATTGTTTATTGGAAACTTGAAAAGGATGGTACCACTAATGTGACAACCAATGCTTTAGTTGATGATTGGAGAATTGCAGATGCATTGTTTAAAGCGGGAGAAAAATGGAATATTCAAAAGTATATTACAACTGCCAAAAACATATGCAATGCGATAAATACTTATAACAAAAATAATGGTTATATAGTAAACTTCTATGATGAACAGTATAAAAAAAGCAACGATACAGTAAGTATATTTTTTGTTGACCCAACTGCACTAAATTATATGTCAAAATACAACCTTATTGATTCTGAGACGTATAATCTCATGAATTCATTATTAAAAAATACGCCAAATGACGGAGTGTTTTTTTCAGAAAATTACAATGTTATTACCAAAACATATCAAAATGAACCTCGTGTAAATATGATTGAGCAGCTTTATATTGCTTATTTTCTAAAATTGGCTGGTATAGACTCAACTTCTTTTTACTCATTTGCGAAAGAACAGTTTATCAAAAATAAAATGCTCTTCGGTCAATATGACAGAGCTACTCGGCGACCGTTAGTTAAATATGAATCGAATGCTGTTTACGGTATGCTGATTCTTTATGCATTACAAATGAATGATCAAAAATTTGCAAAAAGTGTCTATCAGCGAATGAGAAAATTTGAAATAACGGATAAAAAAAGTCCTTATTATGGTGGATATGTTATAAAAACAAAAAATGGGTATAACACTCATATTTTTGATAATCTTTTTCCATTACTTGCCAAGCAAGAGTTGGAAACTATATACTGATAAAATGAGGGGGGACGGAATCGCCCTCTTTTTTTATCTAAAATACGATTAATATAATCAGTGAAACGTAGATAAAAAATGTAATGAATTATTAGAAAGAGAATCGATAGGATGGGGAAAAAGAAGTGAAAAAATTAATATATTTATTAGTTTTTGTACTATGTATATCAGATTTAAATATAGTAAACGCAGAAGCTCCCAAGAATAAACATATATTAATTATATACTCTAAAGATGAACCCAAAGATACTGTACAAGTTAGAATTTTAGATAGTTTATTAGGTCACTTTTCAAATAACATTACAATTATTGAAGACAATAAACTAGATACCATAAACAAAAGTACATTCAATTACATATTTTATATCAATCTGACTGCTAAAAAATTATCTCCCGAAGTAGGATCATTTGTTGATGATTTTAAAGGTTCTGTATTTATAATTGGAGGAAGTATCGAACAATCTTCCAAACGCTTTAATTTTATTAAAACAAATGGTGAAACGCTCATTAATTCTGTTACATTACTATCTAATCATTTAGAAATGCCTTGCTCAGAGGATCGAATCATAGTGAATATAAATCCTGACACCTCTGCAGAACTTTTACTTCTAGGAAGGAAAAAAGAGGGGGGGAATATCCCACTGTTGGTAAAAAAGAATCAGTCCTACTACTTAGGAGCTGAATCTTTATTTAATCCGATAGGTAAGGCTCTAGGAGAAATTTTGTTTTCCTTTTTTAACCAACCGTCTGAGAAGCAACTTCATAAATATTTGCGGTTAGAGGATGTCAATCCAAAAGCTGATTACGAAGTTCTCATGAAAATCGCAAAATATTTAAAAAATAAGCAGATCCCTTACATGATTTCACTTATACCTGTATATTTAAACCCTAAAACAGGTGAAGAGGTACACCTTTCCGATTCACCGCAGTTAGTAAAAACTTTACAGTATATGCAAAACAATGGAGCATCGATTATCTTGCACGGCTACAGGCACCAATACAGTAATGAAGAAACTGGTGAGGGTTTTGAATTTTGGGACGTAAAACAAAATAGACCGATCATGCAGGAGCAGAGTCAATTAGCAAAGGTGAGAGATGACTTTAGCACTGAACAGAAATACCAAAGCTATTTAATCAAGGGAAAAGCCTATGAAAAAAAGTATATTACCGAAGCAATCCAAAGTGGTGTTCAAGAGCTTGTAACACATAAATTATATCCCCTTGCTTTTGAAGCTCCGCATTATTCTATGTCACAAATGGGGTATAAAATACTGTCTAAACATTTTTCAACTTATATTGGCCAAGTCCAACTTACCGATCAAACGTGGGAGGGAGTCTATGCGCCAATTTATGATTCCACACCCCATTTTCTTTATGGCATGAAACTATTGCCTGAGACAGTTGGATATGTTGTAGACGGTGATAAAAATTCTATAAAAAATATTAGAAGTACAGCTCTATATAACAAAGAATTCTCAGATGCCTATATTTCAGGTTACTACCATCCATATTTGGGAATTAGCAACCTAAAAAAACTTGTTAATATTATGGAGTCTGTTCCTAATGCCGAATGGTTGGACTTAAAAAACTCTGAGAACCATGTATCCATTCCTAAAATTACTTTGACTTCATCCCACGGGAAAGTTATAGTAAAAAAATCATTTATTTCAAGTGATTATGAACGAAATTATATATTGAAAAAAATAGTATTATGGATTGGTGTCTTTTTATTACTACTATGTTTAATAGTTTATAAAATCGTATCAAAAAAAATGAGGAAAAAAACCACATCAATTGATTAGGACGTTTTTCTACGGTAAAATATGGACCGAATAATAGACAACACTTTTAGAAGTGTTGTTCTTTTTGTTTAAGTTGATGCAAATTGGCATTTATAAGTAGAAATTTTGCTTTATATGACGATATATATAAGGTGTATAAATTGTTTAGGTATAAAGGGGTATAATGAAAATGAAATTTTTTTAAAAAATAGTTAGATAGTACTATTATTTTGTTGAAGTCTTATATTTTTAAAATTTCCAGTTGTTTGAAGAGTTATTGTATAGTTGAATTTTGTGACTTCTAATTCTGGAATTATGAGGTTAATTTGTTAGGAGGGATTGAAATGAAAAAATACCAAAAGTCTTCTTTATTTTGGTTACTACAAGTAATTATATTTATAGTATTTATACAATTTACTACTACTGCTCAAACAATTATTTTTACTTCAGTAATCATTTTAAGTGCTATCGTATATAGCTTATCAACAAAACGTATTTCTTTTATTTATTTTGTAGTCATTACCTTAGCTACAATCTTTTATTTTTTATTTTTAGCATTTATAGAACATTGGTCACCGGCTGAACAAGGTAAACAAATTTTACTACACTTTACGACTATGACTGTTTTATTCCTACTCTATATATCAAGTTATCATTTGAAAGATATTGTTAATGAAAATATAGAACTTACCAATAAAATGAGTGAGTTGGAAAAGTTTATAGGAAATACTAAATTACTAACTCAAAGTGAATTTGAAAATCGTGCTCAAATTATTAAAAATTCAATGCAACGAAGAAATGAAACTGGATATTTAATCTCCATTGATCTTTCAAAAGTTAATAGTAATATTTCTGAAAGTATTTTACTTGATATTTCTATTTCTGCAATAAAATCAGTTCGAAATCAGTTTGATTTAGTTGGACAGTTTTCATCTAATAATATTAAAATCTTAATTCAAAATACGAACGAAGAAGGCTTAAATATAGTGAAAAATCGATTCTTTTCGAATTTCACTGAAAAGATCGATGAAAAAATTTATGACCAGTTACTGATTGAGTCAGTCAAAATATAGAAAGCGAGGTGCTATCCCTATGAGTACTTTGATTTTAATTATTGGTTTTTTAGCACTTTGCTTTTCTACTTTTATCGTTGTTCATCTTGCCGGAGTTAAGACAATGCTTTTAATTTCTTCTTTTTTGTTTATTATTTTATTAATATATTACTCTGTATTGACAATAGCTGGTTTAATTTATAGGTCTAATTCAAAGAAATTTCAAATTAAAAGTAATCAGGAAATAACTCAATATCCTAGTGTTGATATTTTAATTCCTGCTCATAATGAGGGTGTTGTCATAAAAGATACTTTATCTGCAATGGCAAAGATAAATTATCAGGGAAAATTAACTGTCTATCTATTAAACGATAATTCAAGTGATGAGACTGGTGAAATTGCAGAAGAGTTCGACAAAGCCTACTATCACATTAAACATATTAAGGTGCCCCCAGGGGAACCTAAGGGGAAATCTCGTGTATTAAATTATGGATTAAGTATTTCAGATGGGGAGTATTTTTGTATTTACGATGCAGACAATCAGCCCGAACCTGGTGCTTTAACATTATTGGTTGAGGCTGCGTTAAATACTAAAGATGCTGCTGGAGCAGTTGGATATGTAAAAACAATGAATGAACAAAAAAATTGGCTTACTAGAATGATTTCTATTGAATTTCAAGTATTTCAATTATTAATGCAATCTGGCAGATGGCTACTTTTTAAAACTGGTTCTCTTACAGGTACTAATATGTTAGTAAAAAGATCAGTCATTGAACAACTTGGTGGATACGATGTTTACGCAATTGCAGAGGATGCAGAGCTAACCTTACGAATAACACAGAGTGGTTATTTATTGCCAATAGTACCCCAATCTGTAACTTGGGAACAAGAACCTGAAACATTAGGAGTTTACATTAAACAACGTACACGCTGGTTACAAGGAAATCTATATATACTTGAAAAGGTCTTTTCTACGCCTAGTTATTGGACGGGGAAATTAATCGTACATTCATTACATCAATTATTGGTTTATGTAGTTTTTTGGGTGTTCTTAGTATTGTCATACGGATGGTTTATTTTAGGACTATTCGGATTCATGAAAATTGAATACTCCCTACCATTATTATTTATGTGGTATGTTGCCTATACAGTTTATACATGCCAATTATTTAGTGCTCAAATATCGGAAGAAACAAATAAACCAATTAATATACTTAGCGCTTTGATCATGTATTTTACCTATGCGCAGTTATTTACTTATTTATTTGTAAGAAGCTTATTATTATATATTAAAGCGAGAATTAACAATAAAACAATTGGTTGGGATAAGACAACACGTTTCAAAACCCAAAAGTGAACAATACAATTAAAGTAAACAACAAGTTATTCGACAATTGCTGAGATGTTAACTGAAGCGAAAGTAAATCGTGCTTATGTGAATCAATGCGTATCCTTACTAGACAGTTGGGTATGATGTCTTGGCCGTAATAAATTTAGCGTTTGATGAGTAACTATTTTGAAAAAACCACTTTTTAATAAGTGGTTTTTTTCCTTATTATGTAGAAAATATTCACCTAGAAAAAGAGTAAAGTTTACTATACAATTATTCCAACCATTGCGAAAAAAATAATTGATTAGGGAAAGGGTGAAGCGACTCATTATGATTAATAGATTGATTATTGGAATGGACGGCGGAGGAACGAAGACGAGAGTTATGGTCAAAGAACGATTAGATGGAGAAACTCTTTTTGATCAAAATTTTGGGATGTCGAATTATAATAACATCGGCGTAGAAGGTCTGAGACCAGCATTTCGTGAAGTTTATGAAGAATTGGAAAATTGTTTTGGAGAACGACTGCAAGATGCCATTCTAGTACTTGGTTCTGCTGGTGTCGACCGACCAAAAGATGTTGAAATCTATTTGACTGCTTTAAGAGAAAGTGGATTCACTTGCCGATTAGACGTGGTGAATGATGCAGAAATTGCACTTGTTGGTGGTAACGGAGATCGAAAGGATGCTTTGATGATTGCTGGAACAGGTTCTATTGTTGTGGGAGTTAATTCTAATGGGAAAATTGTGCGCTCAGGTGGATGGGGCGGATTAATTAGTGATGAAGGAAGCGGTTTTCAAATTGGTCGACTTGCGATTGCAGCTGTAATGCAAGAGTATGACAAAGTGATATCACCTACATCATTTACCGATCAGTTACTTGCTCATTTTCAGTTGACTTCTCCAGAAGATTTTATGGATTTATTATACGTGGAAGATACACTTCCGGTTGATAAGATCGCTTCATGTACGCCAATTATTCTAGAAGCATGGATACAAGGGGATCAGGCTGCTAATACGATTGTTGAAGGAGAACTAGAGAAACTAGTTCGTTTAGTTGTAGGAATCAGTCGACAAATGGGGACAGAAACATTCCGTCTCTCTGTTGCAGGTAGTTTGTTGACTAAATCATCCAAGTATTTCGGTGTGTTAAAAGATAAATTAAGTGTGGTTTTACCGCAAGTAGAGATTGCTACACCACTTCATGATCCAGTATTTGGTGCCATTATTATTGGTGCACAAATACAAGTAAATATCAATTAAGAATAGTAAGGAATGGGGACTTAGAATGCGTGAAATAGGAATTAGTGTATATCCCAATTTTTACCCTTTGGATCAAATCAAAAATTACTTGGAGAAGGCAAATTCATTTGGTTTTAAAAAAGTATTTGTTTCACTGATTTTAAATAATCATGGTTTTGAAGGTGCTCAGAATGTAAGTGCAAACACTTGGAATGAAATTCTTAATTACTGTAAAGAACTCGGTATGTCTGTGTCTGCTGATATAAATGATGAAGTGTTTAAAGAGCTTGGTTGTACATTGAATGATCTGACAGCTTTACAAAAGATGGGCATCACAAGACTCCGTATTGATGGAGGGTTTACGAGTGGAGAAGTTGCCATTCTTTCAAAAAATCTGCAGGGGATTCAAATAGAAGTAAATGCTTCGATGTCTTCTTCTAATAATATAAATGGAAGCGCTTTACGTGAGTGTCGGGAGTTTTTAGAAACTATTGAAAAAGAAGGAAACATTGGACAACTAACAGCTTGTCACAATTTTTTCCCGCTACCAGATACAGCATTGTCTTTAGAGGACATTCGCCCAATTAACAATTTGTTTGGTTCATATGGTGTACCGGTCGGAGGGTTTATTGCATCCCAACTTTCACCTAAAGATCTACACCACTTAGGTCATGGGGTTTGTACGATTGAAAAACATCGCTTTTTGCCTAGTCATATTGCCATGTTAGAGTTATTTGCAAATGGATTTAATGATGCGCTAATTGGAGACTCGTTTGCGGATCTTTCGGAGCTTTCTGAAATGGCAAGATGTTACAAACAGGATTATTTAGAGATTCCTGTTATTTTTAATCAGTATGTTCCTCAACAAACAAAACTGAAAATTCAAGAGCAGGTCCTTATTTCAAGAGTTGATCAACCCGCAAATCTAATTCGAGCGACGGATACAAGAGGAATAAATGTGCCTCCTTGTTATTGTGCACCAAGAAATCAGTATACAATTTCTGTTTTGAATAATCGAAGTGCACAATATGAGGGTGAAGTACAAATCTCATTGAAAGAATTAGGACCATCGGTTGAGCATAATGTCATTGGATTTGTTCATCCCTTTGCAAAAGATTTATTACCTTATCTTTTGGCAGGTAAAAATAAATTTCGATTGGTAGAATATAAGTAAAAATTTTATATTCGAGGTGATGGAATGGTAAAAAGAGCAATTATTCTTGCGGCAGGTAAAGGGAGTAAAATGTTTCCTTTTAGCGAAGTTCGCTCCAAAACTACATTAAAAATCGCGGGAAAGTCATTAATCCGCTATAATATTGAATCCATTATGGCAATGGGAATAGAAGAAATCGTTGTTGTAGTAAGTGAAGAAAATCGAAGAGAATTAGAAAATTTTTTATATGATATAGAAAATATTCAATTTGTGACTGATCAAACAAATTTAGGAAGCGCAGAAAGTCTGGTTATAGGGGCAGAGCTACTATCTGATACAAATGAATTTATTGTTCTTTATGGAGATACCATCATTGAACAAAAAGATCTCGAAAAGTTATTGAAAACGAAAAATCGTGCCGTTTTGTTGAAAAAGTTAAAAGAATCAGCAAGAAATTGGATTGGTGCGAGTATGGAAAATGGGTACGTTAAGTCCATCGGTGCGCACTATCGTGGGGACAGTATTACCCATCAATTCGCAGGTTTTCTTTTTGACGAGTTACTTCTAGATGAAGTGAAAAGAACACCAGATTATTTTCCAGATGTAAAAGTAGGTGTAGGTGCTCCAAAAGAGAGATTTATTGAGGCTGCTCTACTGAAATCGCTTGAGAAAGATAAATTACAAGCGGTTGAATGTAGTGGTTATTTTTTTGACATTGATAAACCTTGGCATATGTTAGAAGCGAACGAATTTATGGTGAATCATTTTTGCAATGCTTTACAAGAGAACCAACTAGCAGAGGGTGCAACGATTTCAAAAGATGCAACCATTCATGGCCATGTAAAACTAGGCAAGAACTCCAGGATCGGAGACCGAGTTGTCATTCACGGTAATCTGATTGTGGGAGACAATACTGTCATTGATAACGGAGCCATTTTTAATGGTAATGCTGTGATTGGTGACCAGACAATCATTCGTAATTATTGCATCATATATAGTGGTGTTTCAATCGGTTCACATTGTATTTTTGACCATTGTGCTGAATTCCTTGGTGGATTGGTGATGGATAAGGTGTATCTTTACCATTATGGCGAGTTTTATGGTGCAATTGGCAGTCATACGGATATCGGAGCAGCAACGGTTTGTGGAACATTGCGATTTGATGATGGAGAAACTGAGCACGTTGTGAATGGACGGAAAGAAGTACCTTTACATTTTTCAAATGCTGCTTATCTTGGAGACTATTGCAGAACAGGTGTGAATACGATCATTATGCCTGGTTGTAAGATTGGTGCATATAGTGTTCTTGGTGCTGGTGCAATCATTGATAAAGATATCGAAAAAAATAGTCTAGTTTTCGTGAAACAGGATTTGATTATTAAAAAATGGAGCGAAAAGAAGTATGGGTGGTAATTTGTCCCCCTTATATATTTATGAGGTACTAAAATCAATTAAAGAAGGTATGGTACAATGGAGAACTACTATCAATATGTGACGGCAAATCTTGAAAAACTGTATACGACACAGATTCAAAAAATGGAAGAAGCTGCAACATGTATTTTTGATGCCATTCAAAATGGAGGTCGCTTCCTAGTTACTGGCTCAGGTCATTCACATATGTTTGCAGAAGAATTTTATGTAAGAGCGGGTGGATTTGCCCAAGTGTCTCCAATTTTGCCGAATGAGTTTTTTTTACACGATCATCCATTAAAAAGTACTGTAATTGAACGCGTAGAAGTATATGCGAAAGTAATCTTTGATTTATACAAAATTAACTCAAAGGATATACTTGTGATTGCATCTAATTCAGGTAGAAATGGAATGACTGTTGAACTTGCAAAAATGGCACAGGAATGTGGTGCAAAGGTAATTGCTTTTACAAATCCAAATCATCCTGTAGGTTCAAAATCCAGACACAGTAGTGGGAAATATCTTTACGACTTTAGTGATGTAGTCATTGATAGTTGTACTGGACCTGGGGATGCTGCTTTTTATGTAGAAGAAGCAAACACAGGCATGGGAGCAACTTCTACCATCGTGGGAGCTTTTGTTGCTCAAACGATTTCAATTTTATTAGCAAAAAAATACCATCAAGCTGGCTTGAAGCCACCAGTGTTTAAGAGTTCTAATGTTGATGGCGGAGATGAATGGAATAAAGAACTGTTTGCAAAGTATTATGGTGTATAACTGATTCGTAATTAGAAGATTGAATATGTACCAAATAAATAGAGCGTCCCTATCTTATGGGACGCTTTTTTTGTGTAGGTAGATTTAAAAAGATGAACCTCTCTTTCGGAATCGTGAACTTGCTGTGAAGTAATGCTTAAACAAAAGGTCGCAAAGTACCTGATAATTCAAATTTTTTAAAAGAGAGGTTAGAGCGTAGGTTTTCAGATATTGGAATTAGTAAAATGTTCCTGTATTTCTGATAGGGCTTAAGTTGTATTATGACATTGGGAGTTTATACGTAGGTTCAAATTTATGTTCTAGTCGTGTTTGTTTGAAATTGCGAACTTTATTGGAAAAAATCAAACTGTTAAATAAATTTAGTGGAAAGTAAACTTAAGATACTAGAGCGGCATCTAGAGTGGTGAGGTAATGTATGCGAAGAGATCTAATCTTACAATATTTGTATCAAAAAGGAAAATCACTAACATCACATGAACTGGAATTAGAATTCGCCATTTCAAATCGGACTTTACGAAATGAATTGAAAGAATTAAATGTAATTGGTGAAAAGTCTGGATTTGAGATTCAGAAAAAACGTGGTGAAGGCTATTTACTTCATGTGGTTAACCAAGACCAGCTTCAAACGTATATGAAAGAAATTGAAGGAGCTTTAGCCCCAGATTTACCTCGTGTTCGTGTGAATAATATCATTATGCTTCTGCTTCAAACGACGGAGTTTCAAACCATTGACATGTTTGCTGATAGCTTAATGATCAGCAGATCGACAGTTTTTAGCGATATGATTGAAGTTGAAAAACAAGTTCGAATTTTTGATTTAAAAGTAGAAACAAAATCACGTTACGGTGTCCGTTTACTAGGTGAGGAAACAAATTTTAGAAGGGCGTTTTCATATTTCTTAAGTCAAAAAGAAGCAGGGTTGTTGAAAAAGTCAAATTATCAAAATTTTGAAAAAGTATTTCCTTTTGTAGAAATTAGAACTGTATTGAAAGAAGAAGTACAAAATAATCAATTGAAATTAAGCTATTTTGCATTTGAGAACATTTTATTGCATATTCAAGTGCTCGCGTTTCGAGTAACACAACATAATTTTATTTTGCCTAATCAAGAAAAGAAGTTAGATGTTTCTCTCATCAAGCCATCATTTATGAATATATCCAAAAGAATTTGTGAAATTCTTTCTGAATTATATCATGTGGTATTACCTGAGAGTGAGATTATCTATCTAGCCGCACATATAAGTGGTAAATCCAGTGTGGATGAAATTGAGGAAGCAGAAAAGATTGATTTGAATCAAAAACTTAAGAAGTGTTTAGAAAAATTAGATCAAACATTCTTGACACAGTTTTCAGGTGATCAGCAGCTTATGGATACGCTGATCATGCATATGTACCCTTTGTTAAGAAGGTTATATTTCAATTTAAAGCTGACAAATCCATTGATAGATGATGTATACAGTAGATATTCCGATGTATTCATGATTGCTTTAAATTTTTCTGAAATGATCAAGGAAATTTGGGGATTCGAACTTTCTAGTGATGAGATGGGCTACCTTACAATGCACTTAGCAGCTCATATGGAAAGAGAGAAGCAAAAGCAATTAAGTTCTTATAAAAAAATTCTATTATCCTATGGATTAGGAGCAGGTTCGGCTGATTTATTGAAAATGAAACTTGAAACCCTTTTTCAGGGAGCAACAATTGATGTCGTTGTGTATAGTGATCTGCAATTTGTTGATCTAGATTCATACGATTTACTAGTTTCATCGATTTCTATTCAGTTTGACAATCTTTCAATTCCGTATATACAAGTTGCACCAATCTTAACAGAAACAGATGTTCAGAGAATTCGTCGGACACTGACAAAGTACCCAGCGAATAGAGTGAAGGAAAATGAACCAACACTTTTATCTCTGTTTCATCGAGAATTGTTCTATATAGAAGAAAGCAAAGAGTCTCTTGACTATAAAGCTTTCATTAAAGAAAAAGCAAATAGTGTTGTTGAACTAGGGTTTGCAACACCTGACTATCCAGCTTTAGTAGTCGAGCGTGAAGAGAAAATATCGACGATTCTTCAAAACGGAATTGCAGCACCACATGCATTAAAGATGGTTGCGATTCAAGATTCAATAAGCGTTGTTATTTTTAAGAATCCGCCGACGATCGATGGGAAAGTAGTACAAATCTTATTTTTAATTAATTTACGTGCTGGTGAATTGTTTTTACACAAGGAGCTAAGTCGATTATTCCTGCATTTAATGGATCACCCAGAAGCGAAACAGAAGGTTTTAAAATCTACTAATTTCAACGATTTTCAGTATGAAATTTCGAAAATTTTGTTTCAATACGGGTCATAAGGAAAGTCGTATATGAATTAAAATCTAGAGTACGAAAATTTGGGTTTAATTCAATGATAGTTACGTAGAGCAAAATAAATTATGCGATATCATTTGTTCCTTTCTTATCAAATTGTAAGCGATTACGAATTGGAAGTAAGGGATGATGAACATATATTTTTGGTAACTCAGCAGAGTCGAAATTTTTCTTGTAAAGGCATCTCACTAAGTACGGGGGAGGTAGAAGGAAAATAAATTGTTTTGGAAGTACACAGATTTGATTATGTTTACTTGTCGATCAATGACCTTGAGTTAAAAAAACTATTACTTTGGAGGAAGATAAATGAAAAGAAATAAATGGCTTTTTGGTAGAGCAATTCCAGCTTCAGTACTGGCGGCATCAATGTTTGCTAGTAATTATAGTGGTATCGTTGCAAAAGCGGCTCCATCGGTTTCAACTCAATCGTTTACAGTAGCTCCTGTATCAACTGGTACAAGTATATATATGAATACGACTCAAATCACTCGTGCAATTCCAGCTGGATTAGATACAACGAAGCCAGTAAAATGGACAACTTCTGATCCATATGTGGCATATGTAGATCTAGTTGGTAACAAAAAGGGTGATTATAGCGGCAAGATATTAGGGGTGTCTGGTGGTTCAGCAAAAATCACTGGTACTGGAGTAGACAAGGACGGTAATCCTGCAACAGTTAGTGTTACGGTTACAGTCGTAGAAACGCAACAAACTACAAATCTTGAAAAGGTAGTTTACTATTACAATGCAGGAGATTCTAATATTCCAGAAGCACTTGCTACAACAAATTGGCAAGTAAACAATATTCCGACTGCTCCATCAGGGAAGAAGTTTCCTTCTAAAAACTATGTTGGTTATGTGGATGGAGAAAATGGCGTAAAATGGCTGATTTCAAAAGATACTTTAATCAAGTCGAATGATAAAATTCTTTTGGGTGATGAGAGGCCTCATGGTGTAATTACTGGAATCGTATCAGATGCTATTACTCTATACGACCCTAACTTATCTCCGGCTGATCAAATTCAATATTTACAAGGTGGAAGATATATACCTCAAACTGGTGAATCTTCAGGTTCTGGTACAAATAATAGTGGTGCTGCTGCTTCATTTAATGCAAAAGAAGTGATTACCAATATTATGCCTGATGGTAATAATGGACTTTGGGTTCTAGGTGAAAAAGGAAATGCAACACATATTGTAAGAAAGCAAATGTCCTTAATGGGTAAAGCATTACTTCAAACAGAAATTTCTAGAAACTATACAGACAGATACGGATTCCAATCTGGTAATATGAGATTTAATTCGCAAGCGGATATGATTAAAGCACTTATGACTGCTGATAAAGATGCAGCCAGAGGAAACTATGATACAGACAATGATGGTCTTTGGACGACAATGTATGCTTCTGGTGAAATCTGGAGATATAACTACATGAAAGAGCACTTTGGCGAATCTGATTCAAGAACTCAAGATGCAAAAGCATCTGCTATTCGTGCAGTTGAATCAATTGTAACGCTTGGTTATATTTCTGGAACACAATTAAAAGTTACATCTAAAAACAATGTAAATGACTATGTCTATGTTGTTAATTCTTATGGTGGAAACGTAAAAACGATCGATGAAGCAAAAGCGTGGCTTGCAGAGAACGAAGGAAAGCCTGTTTACGTTGATGAAAATGGTAAGTATACATTAGATCATACAAAAAAACCTGCTTCAGCTGGCTTCTTTGCTAGATCGTACAAAGTTAACACAAGTAACAATGGCGCTACACTTCCAGAAGCTGAAACTTGGGATAATGCATGGATTAAAAAGAAGGCAGGACAAGCTACAGATGTAAATGGAAAAACAGTTTACTATAATGTCCCAGGATCTTTCAAAAATGGAACGAATGCTGCACTTAAAGCTTATGACACAGTTGCAGTACCTCCACGTTTAACAGAAATTTTTGCTTCTCAAAACGAAGGTATTGATGCAGATACAAAAGCTTTAGACTCGGATAAAGTTGTTTACAAAGCAACAACTTCTACAGATGAATTAGTAGGACATTATTTTACACTTGATTTAGCATATAAAGCTTTCAAAGACGTGGATCCAGAACTAGCTGCGTTAATTAAAAATAATATGATTAACCATACTAATGCATTAGTTCTAAACAACTATTTCCAATTGACTGTAAATGGTGAGAATCCAACTGAAACTCGTTTCAATGAAGGAACTATTCGTGGAAATGGATTAAACGTTCCAAATGCTCCAACAAGATGGGCAAATTTAAACCCTGAATACCTTGATGGTAATAAGGATGCATGGGGAAGAGACGCAGACTATGAAGATGGTCCATTAAATGCTCAATTACAGTTACAAGCACTTGTAGTTGCAAGGGATTTGGGTTCGTATACTCCTGAAGAAAAAGCAATCCTTAAAGCGCAAGGTATTGATGTAATTGAACCACTTGATTTTGCAAACGAATACAAAGTTATGAACGGCGTAAAAGCGTCACAAAAGGCAAATGAACACAATGATTTTGAAGTAAGATATCCAAAAACATATAACTCAAAATCAATGCTTGATATGACTTTACAATATCTATCAAGATACTTTGGTATTGCTGCCCATAACGGTGATGATATCGGTGTAAGTGGCGTAACTCATGAATCATACATGAATTATTCTGATGAGGAAGAAGAAGCACTAGCATACTACACATTATCTCACCATGCTGATCAGTTTAACGGTGACGAAATCTTAGAAGGCATGAACCAATGGTGGACAAATGAAAAGAGAGAGAAAAACCCATTCATGACAACTTTCTACGCAGCTTCTCTAGGTGCATTGAAAGCTAAAGGGATTAATATCGGAAATGCACAAGTTGACCTTGCAGGTTCAGAATGGTACATGTCTCGTATCCCTAACAATTTCATGAACTTTGATGTATTATCGGCAAACAGAAATGATGTGACACATGTAGCACCAAATCTTATGGTTGACCAATTAATTCCACGTGATGAAGTGATGATGTCTAAGTATAACACCAACATTTTCGGAACGATGGATAGAAGAACGATTGACTCTGGAAACAGTTTAACGATGGAATCTTCAACTGTCATCTCGATGCCTTATTGGATTACGCAAAACCCTGAGGATGCTGAATACGTAGAAAATTTAGGATCAAAAGTTACTGCACCTGTAAATAAAGGTACAGAAAGCTTAGCTTTTCCAACGAATATTTCATCTATGAATCCTCATGCTAAATATAATGCAGATACACATACATTTACGATTAACGTGGGTGACTCTGTAAAATTAGATGCTAAAACAAAGGGATATGTTAGAAATGTTTCTTGGTCTACGAATTCTTGGGATCAAGCAGGATATAACAATGGATTACCTACACAAATCAATGCTGATGCAAATGTATCTCAAGTGATCGACCTAAGAAATATCGCAACTTACGGTGATGAAGGAAACGTAAGACCAACCGATTTAAGTGTGAATGGAGAGTACTACGGTGCTTATGCAACTGCTTTAAAACCAGGAACAACTACAGTTACTGCGTATGTGATTGACGGATTCTTTAGAACTCCAGCTAAAATAACATATACAATCAAAGTTGTTGACCCTAAGAAATCGGCAGAACAAATTGCTCCTGCTCAGCTTGACAAAAATTCATTTGCATATCCAACATGGTTAAAAAATGCAATGGTTGAAAAAGGATTAAATACGGATGGAAACAAAAATATACAAATTAGTTACGAATCTTCTTCACCAGACGATGTAGCTGTGGATAGCGAAACAGGACAGGTTACGTATAAAACAAATAATCCAGCTAAAATCACTGCAACGGTTGTATACTCTGCAATGACAATAGATGGGGAGCCTAGATTTGAAACAGACAGCCACGTTATGACGTTTGAGCGTACTGTTTCTAAAAATGCGACACACAAAGTTTCGTTTAATTCAAATGGTGGATCGGCAGTTAATGCACAAAGTGCAACTTACAATACTGAAATTGCAAAGCCGGTTAATCCAACGAGAAAAGGATTTGTATTTGCTGGATGGTACCAAGATGAATCTTTGAAAACAACTTGGAACTTTACAACTGATAGAGTAGTAGAAAGTAAAACACTTTATGCTAAATGGGCGGTTGCTACACCATCAAGTTTAAAAGCTTCAAAAGCAAGTTCGACTTCAATTAAGTTAACTTGGACTGGAGTAAGTGGTGTTTCAGGTTTTGAGGTTAGTCGCGCAACAGCAAGTAATTTTTCTGGTAAAGTGACAAAAACAACTTCAAAAGCAGTATTTACAGCTACAGGACTAGTGAAAGGTAAAACTTACTACTTTAAAGTTCGTGCTTACACTATTGCTGGGAAAGCTAAAGTTTATAGTAACTACACAACTGTTGTAAAAATCAAACTTTAATTAATTACAGACTTTAGTAGAGTAATAGCATAAAAGATTGTTGAAAAAAATTCTAATAGGATCTTGGTATGTTAGTTTGAACTGATATACCAAGATCTATAAATAAGGGAGTGAAGTCCTAATGAAGAACAAGTTTTTTGAAAAGAAATTTTTACCAATCGCTTCGAAAATAGGTAATCAAAGACATTTACTTGCTTTACGTGACGGTATTATGTTTGCAATGCCTTTAATGATCATTGGTTCATTCTTCATTATCGTAGCTTGGTTAGAAGCTGAATGGTATCAAAACTTTATGGCCAAAGTATTTGGAGAGAATTGGAATGCTTTTGGAGACATCGTTTATAACGGTACAATGGGGATCATCGCTTTAATTGCTGTATTTGGGGTAGCATACTCACTTGCTAGTAGTTACAAAGTCGATAAAAAGAATATTGATGGTGTTCCAGCTGGTGTTTTAGCATTAGCGGGGTATTTAATTGTTAATATCATGAGCACATTTACGGTTGATGAAGAAAGTGTTTCTGCTTGGTCACCTGATCTATTTAGTGCTCAGTACTTATTCCTTGGTTTAATTGTTGCAATTATAACTGCTGAAATTTATCGTTTTTTCTTACAAAAGAAATTAATCATCACATTACCAGATACTGTGCCACCAACGGTTTCGCGTTCGTTTACAGCTCTTATTCCTGGATTTGTGATTATTACACTCTTCTTACTTCTTCGATATGCGTTTTCATACACTGGTTGGGAAACGTTTGCAACTTTTATCCAAGAGGTTGTTACAAAACCATTTACGATTTTAGGTTCAACTTATATCGGTACACTGATTGCTAGTTTATTAGAACACACATTATGGAGTTTTGGTATTCATGGTTCATCAATCATCACGTCCGTAATGGAGCCAATTTGGATTACAAATGCGGATGCGAACTTAGCAGCAGTAAAAGAGGGGAAAGCACTACCTCATATCATTACGTACACATTCTATGAAAATGGGATCTGGATGGGTGGATCTGGTGCTACGCTACCAGTCGCAATCTATATGATGTTTTTAGCAAAGTCGAAACTTCTTAAGAAAGTTGGACGCTTGGCAATCGGACCTTCTATTTTTAACGTTAATGAACCAATTATGTTTGGTGTTCCGATTGTTTTAAACCCATTCTTAATGATTCCGTTCATGCTTGCACCAATAGCAGTATTAACAGTTACTTATTTTGGTACGGCAATGGGCATTTTCCCACATACGACTGGTACAATTATTCCTTGGACAACTCCATATTTTATCAGTGGTTATCTTATGACGGGTGGTAAGATCATGGGTGTTGTAATGCAGCTAGTTGCTTTTGCAGTTGCCTTTGCAATTTGGTTCCCATTCATTAAGATGTGGGATAAGAAAAACTTAGAAATGGAGAATGCAAGTAATAATCAAGGAGTGTCTTCTTCAAGTAGTCAAACTATTCAAGGCTGACACTATCCCATTCATTGCTAAATCTGATCGTACGAATTGGAACACTTGATTATGAAATGCTAAAACATACGATGAATAACAAAAAGAAAATAATTACACAGTTTCGATTAAAAAGAATAGTTGCTTTTCTCATCGATGCAGTGATTGTTTCAATCCTCCTTTCGATCGTTTATCGACTAACAGGATTTGCAAACTTTCCTGGTGTCTTAACAAAGATGATTGAAATAAATAGAACCATGGGTGAATCAGGAACTTCTGATGCGACTATAAAAGTAATGTCTCTCTTTAATGAAGCATTTCTACAATCGCTTATTATCTGGTTTTGTTACGATGTCGTAACTACCCTATTATTTAGAGGATCTACAATCGGGAAAAGAATCTTTCGATTGAAACTAACGCACATCAATCACAAAAAAGGTAAACTTGCTTATGGTCTATTAGTAATTGTTAGAAGTTTCTTTAAATTTTTGTCGATGTTTCTTTTTCAAGGCGTCCCATTCTTACTATCCGTTATTAGTATATTTGCTAATCCAAAGTCGTTAGCTGCCTACGATCGAATTGCTCGATTAGTGGTTGCCGATAAAAATGTCGTTTAAAAAGTTTACTAAAGAAAGAGGAAATCATCATGAATATATTACTTTGTTGTTCTGCTGGCATGTCAACAAGTTTAATTGTTTCAAAAATGGAAAAAATTGCTGAGTCAAGAGGTATTTCAGCACGCATTTGGGCGGTTTCTGAATCGGTTGTTCGTTCAGAGTTCATCGAGGCGGATGTGTTATTGTTAGGACCACAAGTACGTTTTCTTTTGGACGAAATGGAAAGTGTCTGTGGTGAGAACAATATACCAGTTGACGTTATTGATATGTTTAGTTACGGTATGTGTGATGGTGAAGCGATTCTCGATCAAGCCATAAAATTAAATAATAAATAGTATAAAATATTGAGAAGTTTCTCTTCTTATCTATGTCGATAAAAAGTAAATAACATTAAATACTTAAAAGGTTTTTTACATGAAAAATTTGAGGCCATAAGGATATTTCCTGACAGAATTGATCATGAAAGAGAAAGGAGGTCCGTTTATGGTAAAGAATGAAACAGAAATTTTCACATTGATTTTACATGGTGGGAATGGTCGAAGTGCGGCAATGGAAGCAATTCAAGCAGCAAAAAGACAGGATATGGATTTAGCTCGTAAGAAATTAAAAGAAGCAAACGATTCTTTAAATGAGGCACATCATATTCAAACAACCCTCATTCAATCAGAGATTGGCGGAAATCCAACAGAGATTTCACTTTTAATGATTCACGCGCAAGATCACTTGATGAATGCTATGACCGTAAAAGACTTAGCAAAAGAGTTCGTTGACTTGTATGAGAGGGGCCTAAAATAATGTCAAAGAAATTTAAAATTGTGACAATAGGTGGAGGCTCAAGTTATACACCAGAACTGGTTGAAGGGATCATAAAGCGATATGACAAAATACCAGTTACAGAACTTTGGCTTGTTGATGTCGAAGCAGGTCGTGAAAAATTAGAAACAGTTGGAGCGCTAGCAATGCGTATGGTCAAAAAAGCTGGAGTTCCAATTGAGATTCACCTTTCTTATGATCGTCGTGAGGCTTTGAAAGATGCTGATTTCGTTACGACACAGCTCCGTGTTGGACAATTGTCTGCTCGTGCACTTGATGAAAGAATTCCATTAAAACATGGTGTAATCGGTCAAGAAACAAATGGTGCAGGTGGTTTGTTTAAAGCACTTCGTACGATTCCAGTTATTTTAGATATTTGTAAAGAAGTTGAAGAGCTTTGTCCAGATGCGTGGATAATAAACTTTACAAATCCTGCAGGTATGGTGACTGAGGCTGCATTAAGATATTCAAATATTAAGAGATTTATTGGACTTTGTAATATACCGATTGGAATGGAAATGGGCATTGCAAAGCTTTTAAATGTAGAATACTCTCGTGTTCGAATTGATTTTGCAGGGCTAAATCATATGGTTTTCGGTTTAGAAGTTTATCTAGATGGAGTAAGTGTAAAAGAGAAAGTACTTGAAATGATCATGGATCCAGCTAATGCAAGTTTTGTAAAAAATATTGATGCAGAAGAATGGGCACCTGAATTCCTAAAAGGGATCAATGTTATTCCATGCTCATACCATCACTACTACTACAAAACATCTGAGATGCTGGAAAGAGCATTGAAAGACTTTGAGTCAAATGAAACACGTGCAGAAGTAGTGCAAAAGATTGAAGAATCTCTATTTGAAAAATATAGAGATGAAACGCTAGATATAAAACCACCTGAGTTAGAAAAACGTGGTGGTGCTTACTATTCAGACGCTGCATGTCGTTTGATTTCATCAATTTACAATGATACTCGAGATATTCAACCTTTGAACACTGTAAACAAAGGGGCAATATCAGGCTTACCATATGACGGTGCTGTTGAAGTCAGTTGCGTCATTACAAAGGATGGTCCAGTTCCGTTAACAATTGGAGAGCTACCAGTACCAGTTCGAGGATTGATTCAAACAATAAAATCGTTTGAACAGACAGCAATTGAGGCTGCAGTAGAAGGAAGTCGTGAAAAAGCGATTCTTGCATTGACGATTAATCCACTTGTTGCTAACGATAAATTGGCTGTAGCTATTGTAGATGAAATGCTTGAGGCCCACAAAGAATATTTACCAAGATTTTTTAATTGATGATTATTGATCATAAAATCGGTAGAATGAAAAAAGGCATCGTTCTTTAATGAACGTGCCTTTTTCTAATTATTCTTCAATCATATCAATTTCAATCCATATGGTGATACAAATAGATGTCACTAATATTAATGAAAATGTCAAAACGAACATAAGATCAGCTCCTACCAAGTTTTAAATCCTTCAGAACCTGTTGGTGTATGATGATGGTGTTGCAGCATATTTCCTAAAGGAATTGAATAGGCAATTACGATTAAAACTAGTGCGATTCCAATCCATAGCCACCAATTTTCTAATATTTTAGATGTATTTTCTACATCACTTTCAGCAATCGGAAATTCGACGAAATCTTCTTCTGTCACTGCTTTTGGTAAAGTAAATAATGATTGCAAAACAATGATGATTAGTAACATAGCAGATAGAAATAATATTGACCCACCAATAGCAACTGTTACATGATTTGATAAAATACCGTTAAACCATTCAAGAGTAGCAGGGTGATTTGCATAATCGGTATACGCTGTTCGGCGAGGTGCACCTAAAAGTCCTAAAATATGCATTGCTGTTGACATTAATAACATACCAATAGACCATGTAATGATTTGAATAAAGGCTAATTTTTGAACAACTTTTGTTAGTTTTCTTCCCGTTAGATAAGGGATTAACCAAAATGTTAAACCAAAAAAAGTCATTGCGACAGGAGTTCCGACCGTTATATGAAAATGTCCAACAACCCAAAGTGTATTATGAATGATCTCATTTAATGAGAAGCTTGCATTGATGATTCCACCTGCGCCTCCAGGAATAAAGAAAAACATAGCTATAAATATAGAAGTAAAACGAACGTCTTTCCAAGGTAGTTTAAAAAACCAACCGAATAAGCCGGTACCACCTTTTTTTCTTCCTGTTGTCTCAAATGTTGCAAACATTGAAAATGCTGTCATTAAAGATGGGATAATAACCATAAACGTCAGGACGGTCTGTAAAAATTTCCAAAAACTTGAGATTCCAGGCTCTTGTAATTGATGGTGGAAGCCAACTGGAATTGAAAATAATAAAAATAGAATAAAGGACAATCTTGCAAGTGAATCACTAAACACTTTTCCACCAATAATTTTTGGAACAACGACATACCATGCCATGTATGCAGGTAAAAGCCAGAAATAAACTAGAGGATGACCAAAATACCAAAAAAGTGATCGGCTTAACTCGACATTAATTGTGTCAACCAAACCAAATGCCCAAGGGATGAATTGGAATAGTACAGTGACGGCTACTCCTAAACTAGCAATTACCCAAAGAACAATCGTAGCAATCGTCATAAAAGCAAATAATGGACTTAAACTTCCTTTATGTTTCTTCTTCCAAACAATATAATGTCCAATTAACGAAAATCCGTTAATCCATGTACCAACTACAAAAAGAGCTAATGCTACATAGAACCATCCACTTGCTTGTAATGGAGCGTAGAAAGTATATAAAACGGAAGCCTCTCCAGATAAGATCATAACAACAGCAAGCAGTGTACCGACTGTCATAACGATAAATCCTATCCAGGAAAATAAACGCACCTTTGGGCCGAACTCACCTAAAGTTTTACTCATTCCTGTAATGAGGAATCCGAAAATAAAGTAAGTAGTAAATACTAATGCGAGTAATACGCCGTGTGCAGTTAAAACTTGATAGTAGTCTAGCCAAGACGGTAATTCTAGTGCTTTATTTCTTATAAACACTTGTAATAGTCCACAGAATGTACCTATTAAAAAAGCAATATAGGCGACTATAATATTTGTTAAAGCTAATTTTGAGTCTTTCTTATTGATCCTATTATTCACCTTTTACCACCTCAATCGTAGTTTGCATAAATTGATGTCCAGCCCCGCAATATTCATTGCAAAGTACTAAGTAGTTGCCAGTTTTTCTAAACGTATATTCTTTTGTATTAATACGTCCTGGCACAACCATCATATTTACGTTTGTATGAACAATTGAAAAGCTATGAATAACATCTGTACTCGTCAACTTAAAAACAATTTTTTTACCTACTGGAACTTGTAGTTTAGTAGGTTCATATCCAAATGTTTTACCAATTAATACAACCTCATACGTATCATCGTTTAGTTTATTTACACCTGGATGATCAAAAGGGGCGGTTTCCTTCACTTTGTTTGGGTCAATTAAGTCCATACCTGTTGCAGGGTGATGGTGAAATCCAAAGGCGGTTATTGCTATGATTGTTAGAAATAATACTAAGGAGGCTATGCCAAAGATTAACCAAATTTTTTCGTATTTATGTAAATGCATCTTAACACCTCTTTCAAATTAACGTTGTAAATAAAATGCGTAGAATCCAAACCAAAGTAGAAAAATGAATATACCAATTCCAAAAACGCTAATTAATGTTCCTTTTAATTGCGGATCCTTTTCTTTTGCCTGATTTTTAAGTCCCAATTTTATTCCCCCGTTTATTCATCTTTTTTCTTAATCTCAGTCTCATTTCTTCGTCCCATCATAAAACAGTTGAAATGACCACGAATACTAAGATTTTCCGCCTTTAATGTAAGTGTACTTTAAATATCAAAGCGTAATAATTAGGGGATACTCTGATGTTAATTGGAAAAAATCCCTAACAAATTATCTGATATTCCCTTAGAAGTAAGATGGTTCTTATTGATTCAAAAGTAGTGTTTGTCCAATTTAGCGAAATCAAAATCAGATAGAAGTCCCGATTTTTTATAATCAACTAGACTGTCAAATTTTTTAGGAGTATAGTAATCTTGAAAATTTCATCAATTTGCCCGATGTATTGTAGTGAATAAAGTAAGATACAGGAATATATGACTAATTGAATGCAATGAAGGAGGGGTCACTTTGATACGTGTGCTGCTTGTAGATGATCATATTGTTGTACGAACTGGACTAGAGCTTCTGCTACATGAGAAAAATGGAATCTCAATCGTTGGAGTTGCTGCAGATGGTGATGAGGCCATTCGAAAAGCAAAGGAGTTAACACCTGATATTGTGTTAATGGATTTAAGCATGCCAAAAGGAAAAGACGGAATAACGGCAACTAGAATTTTAAAAGAATATTTACCAGAAACTAGAATACTAATTTTGACGATGCATGATAGTGATGAATACTTGTTCAGAGCAATACAGGCAGGTGCTTCTGGATATATTTTAAAAAGTGCTCCCCATGAAGAACTGCTGAATGCAATCCAATTAATATATACAGGAAACGCTTATTTAACCCCAGCTGCAACAAAACGATTAATGAATGAGTATTTAGTAAAGATGCAGCAAGAGGGACATACAAGTTCTTACGAAATTTTATCTGAACGCGAGAAAGAAATATTAGTGTGGATCGCTAGAGGATATTCCAATAAAGACATTGCTGAACAACTGGTCATCAGCGTTAAAACTGTTGAAACTCATAAAAGCAATCTTATGGATAAGATTGGACTTCGTTCAAGGCCAGATATCGTGCGCTATGCCTTACAAAAGGGGTTGCTTGACTTTGAATAATGTTAGTTTACATTATCATTCTGAAATCATTGAACAAATCACAAAAGACAACTTTTCTCTAATTGACGATTATATCGACGACCCATCATTTCGCAATACTTTAAAACAGATACTCAAACAATTGACTGATGTAAAAATTGCACTTGATGAATCATCAATTGTAGTAGTAACTGATCATCGTGGAATCATTCAGTATGTAAATGAAAAGACATGCGAAATTACGAAATATACGAGAGATGAGTTGATAGGTCAAAATCATCGCTTAATTAGTTCAGGGTATCATTCAAAAAGTTTTTTTATGGATTTATGGAAAACAATTAGCTCGGGACAGGTTTGGCATGGTGATATCAAAAACAGAGCAAAAGATAATACCTTTTATTGGGTAAACACTACGATCATGCCTTTTTTAGATGAAAATGGAAAGCCTTATCAATATTTAGCGATTCGTAATGAGGTTACGGCCTTAAAGGAAGCTGAAGAAGAGATAAAACGAATGGTAAATCGTCTTATGTATATTCAAGAGGAGGAAAGGAAGCGATTTTCGAGTGAAATTCACGATGGAATCGGACAAAGTTTATTTGGGCTTACGATTCAATTGGATCGGTTAATCGATGATAGTGAAGTGAAACCTACAGAACTTATTAATCTTAGAAATACAGTTACTGAAATCATTGGAGAAGTGAGAGGACTCGCTTGGAATTTACGTCCATCAGTACTTGATGATTTTGGGGCTATTCCTGCTATCAGAACATATATAGATAATTTCAAACAGTACTATGATATACAAGTGAAATTTGAGTGTAAACTTCGTAAACGATTGGAACCTAGTGTGGAAACTGCACTTTATCGGATTGTTCAAGAAGCGTTAACGAATATTGGTAAATATGCAAACGTATCTGAAGCAATTGTTGAAATATGGGAAGATGAGCAAAAATTACATGGCCGTATAACAGATTTTGGAAAAGGCTTTACACCACATTTGGACCGAACTGGAGTTGGATTATTTAGTATGGAAGAACGAGCAAGAAGTATTGGCGGTTTTCTCGAAATATGTTCTGCGCCTGAACAAGGCACAGTGATTTCTTTTTCAATACCACTTGAATAGGTGACTTCCGGCAAAGTGAACTTTAGTTAGATTCAATTGATATCAATAGTAATTGAACTTGTTAAAATTAGGGGATGATTTTGCATGGTTGAGAGAAAAAAATACAAATTTAGTTTGAATAAAAGGCTAGCTATGTTTACGACGATTCTTGCAATTATTACATATTCAATAAGTGGATTTTTCATTTACTTTTTATATGAATATGTTTCAAGTTTCGTCAGTGAACAAATTTTCATGGTATTAACATTGATATTAGGGGTTTTTTGGTCGGGTGTATTAGCTTATTTTGCAGCTACACGATTTATCACGAAGCCGTTACAAGTACTAGAGTCGGCTGTAACTAAGGCTGCAAAAGGAGAGATTGGGGAAGACGCTCCAGTACCAAAAACTGATGATGAAATTCGGTCTCTTAGTCTAGCATTTAATGAAATGCAACGTAATATACGAGATATTGTAAGTAATATTGATATGAATTTTGAAAGCACGAAGGAAAAAGTTCTACAAATGACAGAGGGGGCAAATATAGCGGTTGAGCAATCAAGAAATATTACACTTACTATTTCTGAGATTTCAAATGGAACAGATTACTCTGCCAATGCAATGCAAGCAACGGCAAATTCTGTAGAGGATGTTTTGTTAATTGCCAACGATGTACAGGAAAAAGCTCGCAAATCTGAAAAGTTGTCTACTGAAATGGTAAATACATTAAATCATTGTAAAGCAATTGTACACTCACTTGTAAGTGATGTGCGTGAGATGGAAAAAAGCAGTGAGGAATCACTACAGTCTGTAAAACAGTTAGAAAAACATACAAAGGAAGTTGAGAAAATTATTGGTTTCGTTGGTGAAATCGCAGCTCAAACAAATCTATTAGCATTAAATGCCTCAATTGAAGCCGCGCGTGCTGGAGAACATGGTCGAGGATTTGCCGTTGTTGCGGAGGAAGTTCGTAAGTTAGCAGATCAAAGTGCAGAAGCTGTTCAAGGGATTACAAATTTAATTTTAAATATTCAACATGAAGTAAAGAATGTAGTTGAATTAATCTCTCTTCAAGTAAAGTTAGCAAACGAAGAAGCTCATAAAGGAAATGAAACAAATACAGCGATTCTTACGATGACGAACTCTATCAATGAAGTTGTTCAAGCCGTAACATATATCGTTTCACTTGTTGAACAGCAATTTAATCATATTGAACAAACAGTAGGACAATCACAAGAAGTAACTGCGATCGCAAAAGAGACATCAACTGGCGCATTAGAAGTTGCAGCTGCGGCAAAAGAGCAAACAAGTTTTATTCAGGATGTTAACAATTTAGCTGAAGAATTAGTGTCTCAGGCAGAGGAACTAAAAGAAACGATCAAGAGGTTCACATACTAATTAATGGTTATGTCATCTTCTTGGCACAACTTAGTACAAGAGTTTATTAGTGAGACAAATCTGTCTTTCTAAAATTAACGGTAAGGTAGTTAGTGGTTCACTCTAGAGAACAGATTAGTACGATCTCTATTAGGTAAAAAAAATGATTTTATTGAAATAGCATTTTCAGTAGTAAAAAAATTAACAATAACAACGATATTAATTCGAAGATATTATCATTTTTATTCATGAAAAAGTGAGAAGTAGGTTTAAGAGAAGGGAATATTTGCTTCTTTGAGCTTATGGATATAGGTGCTTTTTTTTATAGGACCGGTTTATATTAATTGTTAATTTTAGCTAAATACATTAAGTGTATGAAAAGAGAATAGCCGGTTCGAGAGTAATTTGGAAAGCGAAGTACTTGGAATGGAAATCAGAAATCAACATCCTTTTTTAACAGAGTCTTTAAATAAATAATTCTATGAAATAGGAAAAGAAAGTGGGATATACTGGAACCCAAATCTTTTCCTTTTTTTATTTTATTTTCTCATCATATCAATTCAGGAAGTTTTATTTTGATATATTAATTTGTTGTATATTTGTGAACTAGTTTTGTAAGCGTTTTAAAAAATATAGAGGAAGATATTTAGATAACAAGAATACTAAAATAAGCCTCTCTTAAAAATTTATGGTTTTTTAGTTTGGCTAATTTCATTATATTGGGGAATTTAGTGAAAGGGTGGGGAATGATGAATCGAGACTATTTAATCAAACCATTACTTGGTCAACATTATCCTATGATCTCTCATGGGAAGGGCGTGTACTTGTTTGATAAAGAGGGAAAACGGTACATCGATGGTTCGTCCGGTGCAATTACAGTAGGTATTGGACACGGAGTCGATGAAATCATTGACGTTATGACTGAGCAAGCAAGACAAGTATCCTTTGTTTACCGATCTCAGTTTACGAGTGAAGCTGCTGAGAAGCTTGCTAAAAAAATAAGTGATATCACGCAAGGTGATTTGAACTGGACTTTTTTTGTGAACAGCGGTACGGAAGCAACTGAAACAGCTATGAAACTTGCAATTCAACATTTTCAAGAAAAAGGTATAAAAGGGAAAAACAAAATCCTTTCACGCTGGATGAGCTATCATGGCATTACAATTGGGGCTTTATCAATGTCAGGGCACCCTTTACGACGCCAAAGATTTGTTCCTATGTTGGAAGATTATCCATCCGTTTCACCACCATACTGCTATCGTTGTCCTCTTAATTTAGCTTTTCCTTCATGTGATACTGCTTGTGCATCTGAGTTGGAAACAGCGATTAATAGGATTGGTTCTGAGCATATTGCAGCTTTTATTGCTGAACCAATTATTGGGGCTGCCGGAGGAGCAATAGTTCCACCACATGGATATTATCAAAGAGTAAAAGAGATTTGTGAAAAGAATGATATTTTATTTATTGCTGACGAAGTGATGACTGGAATTGGTCGTACTGGAAAAATGTTTGCGATGGAGCATTGGGGCGTTCAACCAGATATCGTCACACTTGGGAAAGGAATGACATCTGGATATACGCCTATGGCTGCCACAATTGCGAGTGATAGAGTGATCGAGCCTATTATGAAAGGTTCAAAGCTGGTTATGAGCGGTCATACATTTAGTGCAAATCCACTGTCTGCAGCTGTTTCACTAGCTGTCATCGAATATGTCGAGAAACATAATCTAGTGAATGCGGCTGAGGAAAAGGGAGATTATCTTAAAAAGAAACTTGAAGCTTTACAGGCGAATTCTTCAATAATCGGTGATGTAAGAGGAAAAGGTTTATTAATTGGAGTTGAATTGGAAGGTAACGTGAAATCAAGTTCTTTCATTCAAAATGCAAGCAATAAAGGTTTGCTTCTTTATCCATCGGTTGCAGGAAGAAATGGAAAAGAAGATTCAGCCTTTATGATTGCTCCACCATTAACGATAACCTATGAAGAAATAGATGAACTACTTCAGATTCTTTCCGAGAGTTTATATGAATTGGAAGCAAAACAATCGGGTTTAACCTATGCAACTAAGGGGGAATAAGATGAAACTAGTAGAAAATACGTATAAAAAGATCACAACAATTGACCAAATCCTTAAATATTTCCATGATGATATGACAATTATGGTTGGTGGATTTGGAGGAGTAGGCTCACCTCCATCCTTACTTCAAGGATTATTAGAAAGTGAAGTAAAAGATATCAATGTAATTTGTAACGATGCTGGTTTTCCAGATATCGGTATCGGGCGAATGGTGCGTAATGAAAGAGTGAAATCACTCGTTACATCACATATAGGTTCTAATCCTTTTGCCGGGAAGTTGATGACAGAAGGTAAGTTAGATGTTGAATTTTCACCACAAGGCACATTAGCGGAGCGCATTCGAGCAGGAGGAATGGGTCTTGGAGGCGTTTTAGTGGATGTTGGTCTAGACAGTATTGTAGAAAATGGGAAAGAAAAAGTAACTGTAAAAGGTAAGCAATTTCTGATTGAAGAAGCGTTAACTGCTGAGGTTAGTATTATTTTTGCAAAGAAAGCTGATCCGTTCGGTAATCTAGTTTTTGACAAGAGTGCTAGGAATATGAACCCACATATGGCTACGGCAGGAGAAATAACTATTGTAGAAGCTGAAGAAATTGTTCCTCTTGGCTCATTAAACCCAGAGGAAATCATTACACCTGGTGTATTTGTAAACTATATTATTCAATCAGAGGGAGTGAACTGGAAATGGGCGTGGGAATAGACTTTCGTCAAAAAATTGCAAAACGAGCTGCACAGGAAATTCATAATGGCATGATTGTTAATTTAGGAATTGGAATACCATCACTTGTTCCAGATCATTTACCTGATGATGTTCACGTTATGTTTCATGCGGAAAACGGCGTAGTTGGAATAGGGTCAAGTCCGGAGAAAGGAAATGAAGACGAGAATCTTTGTAACGCGGGTGGTTTTCCAATTACGATTTTGGACGGTGCTAGTTATTTTGACAGTGCGACTGCATTCGGAATGATTCGTAGAGGATTACTGGATTTAACAGTATTAGGCGCTTTACAGGTGAGTGAAAAAGGTGACTTGGCAAATTGGATTGTACCAGGTAAAAGGGTTCCAGGAATAGGTGGAGCAATGGACTTGGCACAAAAGGCGAAGAGAGTAATCGTTGTTATGAATCATACAGATAAAGCGGGAAATCCGAAAATCGTAAAAGAATGTAGTTTGCCTTTAACATCTAAACGTTGTGTAGATTTAATTATTACAGAAATGGCTGTTATAGAGGTTAAAAACGATCAGTTAGTGCTTAAAGAATTAATGCAACCATATACTGTTGATGATGTAATAAAAAATACCGGAACAGAATTGGTGATTAGTGAAAATTTAAAAATATTTATGTAGAAAAGGGTGAGTACATTGCAGGATTACAAAAAAAGTATTCAAGACTATATAAATAATAATAAAGATAAGACTATCAAACTATTAGAACGGTTAGTTAAGGAAGACAGCATTTCTGGAAATGAGAGTAAAGCACAAGCTATTGTTGTAGAAAAGTTGAGAGAACTTGATTTGGATTTAGATATATGGGAACCGGCAATTGAAGAATTAAAGGATCATCCATATTTTATTTCCGCTAGAGAGAATTTCAATGGAAGTCCAAATATTGTAGCGACACTAAAGGGTACGAGTGGTGGTAAGTCTATGATTTTAAATGGACATATTGATGTTGTTCCTGAAGGGAATGTTCAACAATGGACATATCCTCCCTATGGTGCAATTGTAAAAGACAATAAACTATATGGACGTGGAGCAACTGATATGAAAGGCGGTAATGTGGCCCTCATATTAGCAATTGAAGCAATTAAACAAAGCGGCATTACGCTAAAAGGTGATGTTCATTTTCAAAGTGTGATCGAGGAAGAAAGTGGCGGTGCAGGAACCTTGGCTGCAATCCTACGCGGATATAGAGCAGATGGGGTAATCATTCCTGAACCGACAAATATGAAGTTTTTCATTAAGCAGCAAGGGTCCATGTGGTTTAGATTGAAAGTAAAAGGAAAAGTAGCTCATGGCGGCACTCGATATGAAGGCGTGAGCGCCATTGAAAAAAGCTTGTTGGTTATTCAGCAAATCCAAAAACTTGAACAGTTACGAAATAATCGAATTGATGACCCGTTGTACGATGGTGTACCAATTCCAATTCCGATCAACATAGGTACAATCAATGGTGGTACTTGGCCATCCTCTGTATCAGATCTTGTCACTTTAGAAGGTAGATATGGCGTGGCTCCTAATGAAAAAATGGAAGATGCTAAAAAAGAGTTTGAGAGATGGATAGAAAATCTCGGAAATCTTGATGAATGGTTTTTAGATCATCCAGTAGAAGTAGAGTGGTTTGGAGCAAGATGGGTTCCAGGTTCTGTTGAGGCTGACAATGAGTTGGTCAAAACTTTACTGCATAATTACCATCACATAACAGAACAAAAACCAATCATCGAAGCAGCGCCGTGGGGAACAGACGGAGGACTGTTTACGCAAGTTTTAGATATTCCTATGATTGTCTTTGGACCAGGAGAAACAAAGGTAGCTCATTATCCAGATGAATTCATTGATTTAGATCAAATGTTTTTAGCTGCTGAGATTATTGCTTGTACATTAATAGACTGGTGTGAGGTACAAGAACAGCATGAAGGCGAGGGAGTATATGAAAACGAAGAAGTATTATGAAATCATAAAAATGAAGCATGAAAACTTTTATTTTGAGGGAGCTTTAGATCATTTCAATGAGAGAATTCGGATTGATTATTACTTAGGGAATGTATCAAACCTGATTGAGAGAGTCGAAAAGCTAGCGAAAGAACATCAGTATACTAAATTAATCATTAAAACAAGAAAAGAGCATCTCTATTCTTTTTTGCAGAAAGGTTATATGATTGAAGCTTTAGTGAAAGGTTATTTTCAGGGAAGCGATGCGTTTTTTGTAACAAAATACAATAGCCTAGATAGAAGAAATAGTCTTTATTGGTCTCAAGGTGATGACATATTAGAGGCAGTTCTAAAGAGCGATAAGTTGAAAGAGAAAATCATTCCAGAAGGTTATCACCTCAGAAGAGCTGATAAAAAAGATGCAAAAAAACTCGCGAATTTATATGGTCAAGTTTTTCAGGTTTATCCAACTCCATTAAACGAAGCTGCATATGTAGAGAAAACAATGGATGAGGATACAATTTATTGGGTTTACGAAAAAGAAGGAATCATTGTAAGTGCGGCATCTGCTGAAATTGATTTTGCACAAAGAAATGCAGAGCTTACAAATTGTGCAACGTTAGTAGAGCATAGAAAACATGGTTTGATGAAAGAAATAATGAAAAAGTTAGAACAGGACTTAGTAAGTCAATCAATCTATTGTTCCTATACAATTGCACGCTCATTATCTTATGGTATGAACGCTGCTTTCCATCAGTTAGGGTACATGTATACTGGAAGAATGACAAATAATTGTTATATTTACGATAAATTAGAAGACATGAACATTTGGGTCAAAGATCTTTCAGAAATAGTCTCTTAATGTATAACTGCCGAAAAATGAGCATTAAAGTGCTGGATTTTCGGCAGTAAAAGGATGGTGAGAATGATGATTTCAACAATTCCAACTAATGAAATGATTAGTGCTATATTAAACAGTATCGATGAATCGATTCATGCTGTCGACAATAATGGAATGACTATATTTTATAATCAAGTTGCAGCCGAGAATGATGGCGTTTCAGTTGAAGATGTTCTTGGGAAACATGTACTTGAAGCCTTTCCTTCATTGACGAAAGAAACGAGTACCTTACTCAAGGTATTGGAGACAAAGCAGCCAATTATACAACAGCCACAGCGATATGAGAACATAAAAGGCAAGTTCATTGATACAATTAATACAACGATTCCGATCATGCTAGATGATAATCTCATTGGTGCTGTTGAAATTGCAAAAGACTATTCGACGATTAAAAAGCTTGGAGAAAAGGTTTTAGATTTACAAGCTCGTATGAAGTCACAAACTAAACAAGGTAAAACGAAACAAGCTCATTCTTATACCATTTCAGATATATTGACTAATGACGCTACTTTAATAGAGGTTAAAATGCAAGTTGAGAAAGTAGCTAATGCTGATTCAGCAGTACTTGTTGTTGGAGAAACTGGAACTGGAAAAGAACTATTTGTACAGTCGATTCATCATTGTTCAATTCGTTGTCAAAATCCTTTTATTGCTCAAAACTGTGCAGCTTTACCCGAATCATTGTTAGAAAGTATACTGTTTGGGACAACAAAAGGTAGTTATACTGGTGCATTAGACCGGGCGGGATTATTCGAGTTGGCTGATGAAGGAACATTATTTTTAGATGAGCTTAATTCTATGCCGTTAGAGCTTCAAGCCAAGTTATTAAGAGTATTAGAGGATGGAGTCGTTCGACGAATTGGCGATCAAAAGACTCGAAAAGTAAATGTTCGGGTTATTGCTGCGATTAACGAATCTCCTTTAGATTGTGTCCAAAATGGAACAATGCGACCAGATTTGTATTATCGTTTAAATGTTTTTTCATTGTTCATTCCACCTTTACGAGAACGAAATTTTGATATTGAGTTATTAACATCTCACTTTGTTGAGTTGTTTAATGAACGCTTCTCAAAAAATGTAAGAAACGTGGAACATACTGTATTTGAGTTATTTCATCAATACAATTGGCCAGGTAATGTACGCGAATTAAAGCATACGATTGAGCACGCGATGATTATGGCAGAGGGCCATACGCTTACAGTCAAACATCTGCCAATTCAACTTCAACAGATTAAAAAAAGTACTGACACAAAGGGAGTACAACCATTACGAATGGCGATGCAAGAAATGGAGGCTTCGCTCATTAAACAAGCATTACTTCAAACGAAAGGTAATATTCAGCAGGCTGCAGCACTGCTTGAAATACCGCGACAAACGCTTCAGTATAAGATACAAAAACTAAATATAACTGTATAAGCCGCCAAAATATAGGCAGTTTTAGATTGTTGAAAAAACGGTTATTTCCTTGTTGCTTAACCTGCATTCGGAGCCATTATAATCAATGGTAACGCCAAGCTACATCAGGTTTTACGCTTCTAAAGGCAAGTATCCTCGATTAATCTGAACGTCATTTTTTATACTTTGACGATAAAATAAGCCGCCTAAATTTAGGCGGTTTTTTATGTTTAGTTGAATATTTAAAACTGATTTATCAATTTTGAATAAGATTTCGTAAGAGTAAATAAAAAAATAAAACATTTGAATAGTTAGAATTTTCAGTGTTAACGTGGGTTTATTATTTTTTTTATGTAAAGTTTGTAAAACTTTGGCACGACTCTTGCTTTATAAAAATTATAATATTCGAAAGGGGATGTACGTATGGTAAATGCAGTTTACGCTCCAAATAGACATTGGAAAGAAATCGATTTGTGGAAAGACGTAACAGAAGAACAGTGGAACGATTGGGTTTGGCAACTAACAAACACAATTAAGACATTAGATGACTTAAAAAAGGTAATTAATATTACACCAGAAGAAGAAGATGGCGTAAAAATTGCTACAAAAACGATTCCGTTAAACATTACACCATACTATGCTTCTCTAATGAATCCAGATGATCCACGTTGTCCGGTTCGTATGCAATCAGTACCTATTTCTTCAGAGATTAACAAAACAAGATTTGATTTAGAAGATCCATTACATGAAGATGAGGACTCTCCTGTGCCAGGATTAACTCACAGGTATCCAGATCGCGTATTATTTTTAGTAACAAACCAATGCTCAATGTATTGTCGTTATTGTACAAGACGCCGATTCTCTGGCCAAATCGGAATGGGTGTACCAAAAAAGCAGCTTGATGCAGCTATTAATTATATTAGTAAGACGCCACAAGTTCGAGATGTATTAATCTCTGGTGGAGACGGCTTATTAATTAATGATAATATCCTAGAATATATTTTGAAAAATTTAAGAGAAATTCCACACGTGGAAATCATTCGTATCGGGACAAGGGCGCCTGTTGTGTTCCCACAACGTATTACAGAGAATCTTTGTAATATCTTAAAAAAATATCATCCAGTTTGGCTAAATACACACTTTAATACATCAATTGAAATCACAGAAGAATCAAAACGAGCATGTGAAATGCTTGCAAATGCTGGTGTTCCTTTAGGGAATCAAGCGGTTATCTTGGCAGGAATTAACGATAGTGTACCGATTATGAAAAAGCTAATGCATGATTTAGTTAAAATTCGCGTTCGCCCGTACTATATTTATCAGTGCGATTTATCAGAAGGAATTGGTCATTTCCGTGCTCCTGTTTCTAAAGGATTAGAAATTATGGAAGGTCTACGTGGTCATACTTCTGGCTATGCGGTTCCAACATTCGTAGTTGATGCACCTGGTGGTGGAGGAAAAATTTCCCTGCAGCCAAATTATATGATTTCACAAAGTGCAGAGAAGGTTGTTCTTCGTAATTTTGAAGGCGTTATCACAACGTATCCAGAACCACAGAATTATGTTCCAGGAAGAGCAGATGCTTATTTTAAAGAAATTTATCCAGATATGGATGAAAAACGCTCTAATGCAGGTATTGCAGGATTAATGAATGAAACGAAATTCAATCTGGTACCTGAAGGGTTGCAGCGTATGGATCTTAGAAAAACATATGCAACGAACCCAGAACACGCTTCATTAAAAGATAAACGTGAAAAACGTGATGAATTAAAAGAAAAGAAATTCCAAGCACAAATGACTAAGGTACAAAGTAATGAAGAACTAGTTGGAAGTGCAAATGCAAAAGGTGATGCTGAATGAAGACATGTCAATGGTGCGAGTCCGTCAATATAAGTGAGACAACAAACACTGTATATTGGGAACTTCCAGACGGAACAAAAGCAATTGAAATTCGGGAAACACCATGTATTGAATGTCACGAATGTTATATAACGTATCAAACAGATGAAACGGTTAACGTAATTGAGGAGCAATTATTTCTAATTAATACAAAGTTGCTTGAGAAAACAATACAATTTGTTGAATTATTGCAGCAGCCTAGATTATTAAAAAGAAATTATTTTGATTTCTCCAAATAGGGGATCGGAAGCGACAAACTGCTTCCGATTTTTCTCTAATTAAATGATGACTAGATAGAATCATAATTTTAAGAGATCAAAATAATTGTAAGCGTTTTATACGTAGGGTAAACAAAGGGAAATAGTAGTTTTCATAAGTCGTTTAATAAAAGAATCCTAATATATACGAATAATTGATGATAAGAAAAGAAACGATTTCAATCTTATGTTTCAAAAGTTGACTGAAAAAGGGGTAATGGAATGAAAAATTCAGTTAGTACATTAACAGTCCTTGAATCTAAGAATCAATTATCATCGGTGACAGGTGAGTTAAAACGAGGATTAAAGCCTCGACATTTAACAATGATTTCACTCGGTGGAACAATCGGAACTGGTTTATTTTTAGCAAGTGGTGGTGCTATTCACAACGCTGGACCTGGTGGTGTTCTCGTATCTTATATCGCAATTGGAATAATGGTGTATTTTTTAATGACAAGCCTTGCAGAAATGGCTACATATATGCCAGTCGCAGGATCGTTTAGCACTTACGCAACAAAATTCGTAGACCCTGCGCTTGGCTTTGCTCTTGGTTGGAATTACTGGTATAACTGGGCAATTACAATCGCTGCTGAATTAGCAGCAGTAACAATGATTATGAAATTTTGGCTCCCAGAAACGTCTTCAATTCTATGGAGTGGATTGTTTTTAGCAATCATATTTCTATTAAACTATCTCTCTGTTAAAGGTTTTGGGGAATCAGAATACTGGTTTTCATTAATAAAAGTTGTAACAGTAATCGTTTTTTTAATTGCAGGTTTCTTAATGATTTTTGGAATCATTGGTGGAGAAGCGGTCGGATTCAAAAATTTTACGATTGGTGATGCACCTTTTCATGGTGGATTTATGACAACACTTGGAATTTTTATGGCAGCGGGTTTTTCATTTCAAGGAACAGAATTATTAGGTGTTGCGGCAGGAGAAAGTGAAGAACCAAATAAGAATATACCTCGTGCAGCTCGCCAAATATTTTGGCGCATTCTTTTATTTTACGTTTTATCGATTATTGTAATTGGACTATTAATTCCCTATACAAATGAAAATTTAGCAAGTGGTGATGTTGCTGTTAGTCCTTTCACTTTAGTATTTGATAAAGCTGGAATTGCTTTTGCAGCATCAATTATGAATGCTGTGATCTTAACTGCTGTATTGTCGGCAGGAAACTCAGGTATGTATGCTTCGGCAAGAATGCTATGGGACCTTGCTCGACAAAATAAAGCTCCAAAATTTCTTGGTAAATTAAACAAGCGCGGGATTCCGGTTAATGCTTTGATTGTAACTTCTGCAGTCGGAACAATCGCATTTTTAGCTTCTTTATATGGTGACGGAGTTGTATATGTTTGGCTATTAAATGCGTCTGGAATGTCTGGATTTATTGCGTGGATCGGGATCGCGATCTGTCACTATCGTTTTAGAAAAGCATTTGTAGCGCAAGGGAGAGATTTAAACGATTTACCGTATAAGGCTAAATGGTATCCGTTTGGACCATTGTTTGCGTTTGCACTATGTGGGATTGTCATTCTTGGACAAAACTATGCTGCATTTACTGGAGAATCCATCGACTGGAATGGTGTTCTTGTTTCATATATTGGTTTACCTCTTTTTCTTGCACTTTGGATCGGTTACAAACTGATAAAAAGAACTAAAATCGTTCCGATTAATGAGTGTGACTTAAATAATAACTAAAAAAAGAATCTTAAATAATTAAATGACTAGAAAGTTTTGATTCTCCGACTATATAGAGGATGGTGTAAAAATGAGTAAAAGAAAATTCGTTAAAATCCAAACATCAATTCCTGGACCAAAATCTATGGAGTTACTTGAGCGAAGAAAAAAAGCAGTACCAAAAGGGATTAGTAATAATTGTGAAACCTTTGTAAAGAGTGCAAGTGGAGCACTTGTAGAAGATATTGATGGTAATACATTCATTGATTTTGCGGGTGCGATTGGAACTTTAAATGTGGGGCATTCTCATCCTAGAGTAGTTAGAGCGCTTCAAAATCAATCAGAGAATTTTATTCATACTGGTTTTAATGTCATGATGTATGAATCGTATATTCAACTTGCTGAACGCCTAGCTGAGATTTCACCTGGAAGTTTTGAAAAACAAGTTGCTTTTTTTAATAGTGGAGCAGAAGCAGTCGAAAATGCAGTGAAGATTGCGAGAAAGTATACAAAACGTCAAGGAATCATTTCATTTACTAGAGGGTTTCATGGAAGAACTTTGATGACAATGACGATGACAAGTAAGGTCAAACCTTATAAGTATGGTTTTGGTCCATTTGCACCTGAGGTTTATAAGGCTCCGTATCCATACGTTTATCGCCGTCCAGATCAGTTGAGCGAAAAGGAATATAGTCAATTTATGATTGAACAATTTGAACAGTTTCTTATTTCTGAAGTTGCGCCTGAAACCATTGCAGCCGTTGTAATGGAACCAATCCAAGGCGAAGGTGGTTTTATTGTTCCAGATCGCAACTTTGTGAAAAGGGTAAGAGAAATTTGTACAGAATATGGAATTTTATTTGTTGCTGATGAAATACAAACGGGCTTTGCGAGAACAGGTAAATACTTTGCAATCGAACATTTTGGAATTGAGCCGGACTTAATTACCATCTCAAAGTCTATGGGTGCTGGCGTACCGATTAGTGGTGTAATCGGTAGAAAAGAGATAATGGATGTTTCTGAGAGCGGGGAATTAGGTGGCACTTACGCAGGAAGTCCTCTTGGTTGCCAGGCTGCCTTAGCCGTTCTAGATATTATTGAAGATGAAGGTTTAAATGAACGAGCTGTTATCATTGGAGATAAAGTAAATAGGAAAATGCATCAATTGGCGCAGCGTTTTGATCAAATTGGTGATATTAGAGGCATCGGCGCAATGTGTGCGATGGAAATTGTCACAAATAAAGCTGATAAAACACCTGATAAAGTAGCTGTTGGGAAAATTGTAAAGGAAGCAAATAGTAGAGGACTAATGCTATTAAGTGCTGGAATATTTGGGAATGTCATTCGTTTATTAATGCCATTAACAATTACTGATGAACAACTGGAAGAAGGTCTTGATATTTTAGGAGAGTCAGTTGAGGCAGTGTTATCATCAGAATTACATTTGGAGGTAAACCTATGAGCCAAATAAAAGAAAAATATGAAATCTATCCAATGTATATAGATGGGAGTTGGGTTGGCGAAGAGCAAGGTTCATTTACAAAAGTGACAAATCCAGCGACAGGAATGGTAATAGGTGCAATTCCAACTGGTGGTACGACTGAAGCAAAACAAGCAGTTGATGCTGCTCATAGAGCTTTTAAAACTTGGTCGAAAAAGACGGCGGAAGAACGATCATATTTACTGATGAAGTGGCATCGTCTAATTGATGAGAACAAAGAAGAGTTAGCTAAGTTAATGACGCTTGAACAAGGAAAGCCTTTAAAGGAAGCACTTGGAGAGATGGCTTATGCTAATGGATTTATATCTTGGTACGCAGAAGAAGGAAAGAGAATTTATGGTGAAACGATTCCAGCCTCTCAGCCTAATAAGCGAATCTTGGTAAGAAAAGAACCAGTTGGAGTTGTAGCCGCAATAACGCCATGGAATTTTCCAGCTGCAATGATTACAAGAAAAGTAGCACCCGCCCTTGCTGCAGGGTGTACAACAGTTATTAAACCAGCGACGCAAACACCACTTACAGCATTAAAGCTAGCTGAATTAGCACATGAAGCGGGGATACCAAAAGGTGTACTGAATGTCGTTACTGGTAAATCTTCAGAAATTGGTGAAGCCTGGTTAAAAGATTCAAGAGTAACTAAGATTACATTTACTGGATCAACTGAAGTCGGAAAAACGCTCATGAGAAACGCAGCGGAAAATGTGAAAAAAGTTTCATTGGAGCTTGGTGGAAATGCACCTTTTATTGTCATGGACGACGCAAATTTGCAAAAAGCAGCAGTAGGTCTGGTTCAGTCAAAATTTCGAAATGCAGGTCAAACTTGCATTTGTACGAACAGAATTTATGTTCATGAAAAAGTGGCTGAAGAATTTACAGTGCTATTCAAGAAAGAGCTAGAAAAGTTAAAGGTAGGAAATGGATTAGATGAAGGTATCGATATCGGACCATTAATTGATCGCGATGCATTAGAAAAAGTCAAAATGTTAGTTGATGATGCAACTAAAAACGGAGGTAAAGTTGTATTTAGTGGTGAACAACCAACTGAGTTAGAAGGCTTTTATTATGCACCAACGATTTTGTCAGGTATCACAGATGATATGGCGTGTATGAAGGAAGAAATATTTGGTCCAATTGCACCAATCTCTACGTTTAAAACTGAAGAAGAAGTAATCGAAAGAGCCAATAATTCAGTATATGGGCTAGCTGCTTATGTGTATACGGAAAACCTAAGCCGTTCATTTAGAATAACGGAAGCATTGGAGTACGGAATTATCGGATTAAATGATGCATTGCCTTCAGCTGTTCAAGTTCCTTTCGGAGGGTATAAAGAAAGCGGACTCGGTAGAGAGGGCGGCCATTTTGGGATAGAAGAATTTTTAGAAGTTAAATATATTTCTATAGGGCTGGAACTTTAGGGAAAAGTAAATCATTTTAAGACATTGAGTCATTGCGATTCTAATGTCTTTTTTTTATGCTCACTTCACATTTTTGTTAGTGAGTATTTAATAATAAATTAACTAATTTCAAGTAGCAATTTGATGGAAATAACTTATAAGAAAAATAAAATTCGTGAAATCTTTCTTCAGCTCTTACTATTTGGTAAGATAGTACCTACTTAGATACGCAGGATCTCTTACGAGGTTATAAAAATCATGATAATAAAGTTTCCCATGGGGTGAAGTCGATGGATTCAACTATTCAAACTTATTTTGAGAATCTTGATTCTACTGATAAGAATCTACAATATGAGGCATTTAACTATATTATTTCAGTTACAAAAGAAAAGGTAGATTGGTCGTACGAAGTGTGGGACAAGTTAAAAGCAGATTTGACGCATAAAGGTAACCACCAAAGATCAAGAGCAGCACAGTTTCTTGCTAACCTGGCAATTAGTGATCCCGAAAAAAGAATCGTAAATGACTTCCCTAACATTTGGAAAGTAACTTACGATCCAAAATTCGTAACGGCAAGGCATACCTTGCAGACGATTTGGAGAGTGGGTTTAGCTGGTCCTGAACAAAGAGAAATGGTCATTCATCATTTATCAGATCGTTTTATAAATTGCAAAGAAGAGAAAAACTGTACTTTAATTCGCTTTGATATCATTCAGTGTTTAAAAAACTTATATGATGAGGTAGGAATTGAAGAGATAAAACATCTTGCATTGGATTTAATTGAAAAAGAAGAAGATCCTAAGTATCGAAAAAAGTATAAGACAGTTTTGAAATAAGTCAATTTCAGACTGTCTGCCAAACGCTCGCTTTCTTCGTTGCTTCGCCTGCTTGCGGTGCTCATTACCGTCAAAGGTAACTCCGCTCCTCATCCGGCTTGCGCCTCGAAAGACAATCGTTTTCAGTCAGTCTGAATCTAGTTTGTCTATAAAAAATAAACGCATCCTCTAATAAAAGAGGATGCGTTTATTTTTTATATTCTATATTCTTAGTTTGAGTTTAACTCATCATTTGTTTAATTAAGGCACGATTACGTTGCTTAAACACATCATTATGTGATGAAACCATGGCTGCACTACTTGCATCAGGTTGAATATATTGTTTTGCTTTGTTCACTGCATTTGCAGCATCTTGAAAAGCACCAGCTATCAATTGTAGTTTACCATCATGCATTAAAATATCACCAGCAGCAAACAGTCCTTCAATAGATGTTTCACTTGTAGTATTTCCTTTAATATAGTAGTTCTGAATCATCTCAATTTGAATTTCACTATTATTTAATAATGAAGTATCTTGTTCATAACCATGGTTAATGATTACTTCGTCAATTTGTAAATGTGATATTTCATTTGTTTCATTATTAGTAAGTTCAACTTGATCAATTTCTTCATTATTTATACCGGCAATTAATTTAGTAATGGAAGTATTAAATAGACACTCAACTGAACTATTCATTAATTGAGATACGCCAGCTTCATGACCCTTTAAGGCTTCTTTACGATATGTTAAATAGACTTTTTTAGCAATCGGCTCTAATTCATTAGCCCAGTCAATTGCTGTATTTCCTCCGCCAGATATGATAACAGTTTTATCTTTAAAGCGTTTTAATGATTTTACAGTGTAGTTTAGATTTGAAACTTCGAATCGTTCCGCACCTTCAATTTCCAGCTTTTGAGGATTTAGTATTCCACTACCAACAGCTACAATAACTGTTTTTGAAAAGTGTTTTTGTCCTGAAGACGTTTCTAAGACAAAGTAGCCTTCTTCATTTTTATTAATGGTTTCTACTTTTTCATTTAAAACAACAGTCGGATCAAACGTTAACCCCTGTTGGACGATTTGCTTTATAAATTTCTCTCCAGGAATAGGTGGCTGACCGCCAACATCCCAAATCATTTTTTCTGGATATACATGAACCTTACCACCCAATTGTGGTTGGAACTCAATTATTTTCGTTTTCATTTCTCTTAATCCACTATAGAAAGCAGAGTATAGTCCAGCTGGACCTCCGCCGATTACTGTTACATCAAAAAGCTCTTCCATTGTCATTACCGTTTCACTCCAGTAAGTTTCCGTGATTGATTATCATTCTCAATAAATATAAACTATTCGCACATTTTTTTCAATATTAATTTTACGAACTATATTGACAATAATTTAGAATAAGATTATATTTACGTAGTGATACGAAACTGATAATCATTATCAGTAGATTCATAATATTCAATGAATGGAGGTCAATTTATGGTACGTCTGTATACTGATGATTTAACCATTGGCTATGGAGAGCGTTTGATTGTAAAAGACCTTAATATAAAAATACCCGATAAGCAAATTACAACAATTATTGGATCAAATGGATGTGGAAAATCGACCCTTTTGAAGGCGATTACACGTATTATTTCACATCAATCTGGAACAATTATTTTAGATGGTGAAAATATTTCATCAGAAAATACAAAATTACTTGCAAAGAAAATGGCGATATTGCCTCAAACACCTGAGAGTGCAAGTGGACTAACAGTTGGTGAATTAGTATCATATGGCCGTTTCCCATATCAAAGTGGTTTCGGACGTTTAACAAAAAAGGATATTGAAGTAATTGACTGGGCACTTGAAGTGACTGGCACACAAGACTATAAGTATCAACCAGTTGATTCTCTTTCTGGAGGTCAACGTCAAAGAGTATGGATTGCGATGGCGCTTGCTCAAGAAACGGAAATTATTTTCCTTGATGAACCAACTACATATTTAGATATGGCTCATCAACTTGAGATACTAGAACTACTACAAAGATTAAACCGAGAACAAGAACGTACTATTGTAATGGTATTACATGATTTAAACCAAGCTGCTCGTTTTGCTGATTATATTATCGCTTTAAAAGATGGTGAAATCGTAAAAGCAGGAAATTGTGAAGAAGTAATAAATCATGAGGTACTAAAAGAAGTATTCCAGATTGATACAGAAATAGGAAGAGATCCTAGAACAAACAAACCTATGTGTATAACATATAACTTATTATAAGGGGATAAATTGATGAAGAAATTTTTAGTACCATTCCTACTAGTTTTCGTACTGATTATTAGTGCTTGTAGCAATAGTTCAACAGACAAAGATAAAGGTAAAAGCGCAAAAAAATCTGGAACAATTACATATGAGTCTCAAAATGGTCCAGTTAAAGTACCAGCTGATCCAAAACGTGTAGTTGTACTTTCATCATTCGCAGGTAATGTAATGGCTTTAGGTGTTAACATTGTTGGTGTTGATGCATGGTCAAAAGCTAATCCACGTTGGACTGATAAATTAAAAGACGCGGAAGAAGTAACAGACGAAAGTCTAGAAAAAATTATCGAATTAAACCCAGATTTAATTATTGGTTTAGATAATGTTAAAAACATTGATAAATTAAAAGAAATTGCTCCTACAGTAGTTTATACTTATGGAAAAGTAGATTACTTAACTCAACACATTGAAATTGGTAAACTACTAAATAAAGAAGAAGAAGCTCAAGCATGGGTAGATGATTTTAAAGAACGTGCTGCACAAGCTGGTGAAGACATCAAAGCGAAAATTGGTGCTGATACAACTGTTTCTGTTATTGAAAAATTCGATAAGCAGCTTTATGTTTATGGAAATAACTGGGGACGCGGTACAGAAATTCTTTATCAAGAAATGAAATTAAAAATGCCTAAAAAGGTTGAAGAAAATGCTTTAAAGCCTGGATATTTTGCGATTTCATTAGAAGTACTTCCTGAATTTATGGGAGATTATGTGATCTTTAGTAAATTTGATCAAACAGATACTTCAGTAGAAACAACGGAAACTTATAAGAATATCCCAGCTGTTAAAAATCAACATGTATATGAAGTAAATGGAAGTGAATTCTACTTCAATGATCCACTTACTCTAGATATGCAATTAGATTTCTTTAAAGAGAAATTTCTAGCTAACTAAACTAAAAAGAGTAGGGATTCTAGTATAAAAGAATTCCTACTCTTTCATTCTATTAGAGAAAAGATGAGAGATTAATGACAAAAAAAAATAAAGGTTCAATTCCATTCTTTTTTAAACTCATTTTAGGATTACTGATTTTTTTAAGCATGTTTGTAATATCGATTATATATGGAGCTGCAGATACAACTGTTAGCGACGTGTGGAAAGCTATTTTTACGAATGCAAAAAGTCAGCAAATATCAATCATTCAAGAAATTCGTTTACCCCGTGAGGTTGCAGCGATTTTTGTCGGTGCTGCATTAGCAGTTGCTGGCGCGATCATGCAAGGGATGACAAGAAATCCACTGGCTGATCCTGGCTTACTTGGATTAACTGCAGGTGCCAATGCAGCACTTGCCATTACACTTGCCTTTTTCCCTTCGCTTAATTATTTTGGGATTATGATTGCTTGTTTTATCGGAGCGGCAGTAGGTTCTCTTATCGTTTTTGGTATTGGTTCGATGAAAAAGGGAGGCTTTTCACCTTTTCGTATCGTTCTAGCTGGGGCTGCTGTTTCAGGATTTTTATATGCGATTTCAGACGGAATAGGAATCTATTTCAAAATTTCTCAGAACATCTCAATGTGGACGTCTGGAGGATTAATCGGTACATCATGGGGACAGATTAAGATTGTCGTTCCGTTTATAGTCATAGGAATTTTAATTTCACTTTTCCTATCTAGACAATTAACAATACTTAGTTTAAATGAAGAAGTAGCTATTGGTTTAGGTCAAAATATTAATAGAATCAAGGCAATTCTGTTCGTCATCATTATTTTACTTGCAGGTGCTTCAGTTGCCTTAGTTGGAAATATGGCATTTCTTGGATTAATGGTACCACATATTGTACGTGCTTTCGTTGGTACAGATTATCGTTTTATTTTGCCAATGTCAGCTATCTTTGGAGCTACATTTTTACTTTTCGCGGATACACTTGGAAGAACGATCAATATACCATATGAAACACCGGTTGCTGCAATCGTTGCAATGATTGGTCTACCTTTCTTCTTAATCATTGTTCATAAAGGAGGTAAGGAATTCTCATGATCCAACCTGCAGTCATTCGAAAACAACGAATCATTTTGATCGTACTTGCACTACTGATATTTATTACAATGGTCATTGGAATGGGAATGGGTTATTCTGCAATTCCATATAGTAGACTACTACCAACATTTTTAGGTGATGGTACGTTTAAAGAAGAATTTATTATATTTTCAATAAGATTGCCACGAATGATTATCACTTTTCTAGCTGGTATGGCACTAGCTTTATCTGGTGCAATTTTACAAGGAATCACACGAAACGATATGGCTGAGCCAGGGATTTTAGGCTTCAATGCTGGAGCAGGTGTAGCTATAACAATATTCTTTTTATACATGCCAATAGAAGCGGGATCATTCGTTTATGTCATTCCAATTGTTGGGTTCTTTGGTGCATTATTAACGGCTGGAATTATCTATCTATTTTCTTATAAAAAAAATACTGGTCTTCAACCGGTACGATTAGTACTAGTTGGGATCGGATTCTCGATGGCATTATCGGGTATTATGATTGTACTGATTTCATCTGCAGAACGTGTAAAAGTAGATTTTATTGCAAAATGGTTGGCAGGGAGTATTTGGGGTACGGATTGGCCGTTTATATGGGCCTTCCTTCCTTGGTTAATTATCCTTATTCCATTTACTTTATATAAAGCGAATGTACTAAATATACTTAGCTTAAATGAGCCGGTTGCGATCGGAGTAGGGATATCACTTGAAAAGGAACGCGTAATATTACTTTTATCAGCAGTAGCTTTAGCAGCTTCAGCAGTTTCGATAACAGGCGGAATTGCATTTATTGGCTTAATGGCTCCGCACATGGCTAAAAGTTTAATTGGTCCAAGGAATCAACTATTTCTTCCAATTGCAATCTTAATAGGTGGACTTTTGCTATTAGTAGCGGATACTGTTGGCCGTAATTTAGTTGAACCAGAAGGTATTCCTGCTGGGATCGTCGTTGCATTAATTGGTGGACCTTATTTTGTTTATTTAATCTTAAAAAAATCATAATCACATTTTGAAGAACCATGAACACAAAAGTTCATGGTTTTTTTTGTAGAAGTAAGTGAGAAAAAAGATTGGAAAATCTAGTCTTTAGAAGTTGACGAGAGGGGTTACCATAAATGAGCAAGAAGAACGATTAAGTGTTCATTTTTTTTAAGCTAGATAGGACAATCTTCCATTTTATGAAAATAGGACAAGTATACAATCATTTTTACAGTTTTTTCATATAAAGTGTAAAATAAGAAACTTTCAGGTTGTAAGACTAGTGGGTCATGATGATCGAAGAGGTGCAGTTTCCGATATTGATCTTAATCATACGAATGATGAGTCTAGCCGAGATTCAAGTATTGCTAGTAGTAGAATGAAAGTAGATAAATGTGATGTTCCGGATACTGCTTGTTCGAAAATAGAGCATTAAACATAGCTATGAATAGGTGTTCTGATGTTGCAAATATTAACAAGAAAAAACCACACAGTAGTAACTGGTGGTAATCTGTTTAAAAAGATGATCCATTTCCCAAAAGAGACATTGTTTTATGTTACAAGCAATGCCTCTTTTTTAATGGCTAATTATTAATTCTTAACATGGTCTAATATTTAAATATGCAATGTCTCTTCGACAAAAGTCACTTTATTGTCTTTTAATGATTGAATTCTTGCTAATGATTCAACACGATATCCTCGTTCGCGAAGAAGATTACCACCTTCTTGGAACGCTTTTTCAATAACAATTCCGAAACCAACTGCTTCGGCTTTTGCTTCTTCAACGATCGAAAGCAGTCCAAGTGCAGCCTGTCCATTTGCTAAAAAGTCATCAATAATGAGCACTCTGTCTCCTGCTTCTAACCACTTATGAGAAATTGAAATTTCATTTTCTTCTTTTTTCGTAAATGAATATACTTTAGCTGTGTAAACGTCTTGCTGCATTGTAATTGACTTTTTCTTACGAGCAAATACAAGCGGTACTTGTAATGCTAAAGCTGTCATTAATCCAGGACCAATTCCAGAAGATTCAATTGTAACTACCTTCGTAATATTTTCAGAAGAAAATAAGCGTGCAAATTCTTCTCCAATCTCTTTCATTAAAAAAGGATCCATTTGATGATTTAAAAATGCATCAACCTTTAATACGTCATTTGCTAGAACGGTTCCTTCTTTTTCGATTTTATCTATTAATAACTTCATTTATTTATCCCCCTTATTTATGCAAAGCTTCCGTTAAAATACACAGATCCTATACAAAAAAACTCAAAACATGTTACTCCACAATTAGATTGAGTGAAGTAACACATTTTGAGTTTTTAAAAAGTCACATGTAATATTAAACTACAAGCTGTGTTACCACTCATAGTCGGTATATTTACGGTTAACCGGTAGAAACTTGTGAGCCATATCCTCACGATTATACGAGTGAATTGATTATGAATTTAATGAAACTATAACATGTTTTCAGTTGAAAGGTCTAGTTTAATCAAGGAATAACAATATTTGTCATTAATAAAAAGGAGATCATCATTATAAAGATTATTTAGCTGGATGCATCAAGTGAATATCAATTTATGAACTTGGAAATTTGACTAATATTTCTTTGGGTTAATGTTGATTGAATATATGTGATTGGAAATCCTTCAATATTAAGTTGGAAATCAGATATGATTAAGTCTAAATTCAAAGAAATTAGATTTTCTTGTGTAAATCCTCCTTGTTTAAGTTCTACAAATTGAATTTTGTTACTGAATGCTTGTTCGAGTCTAGACATTAGGTATTGTTGTAAACCATATCCCTCACTTGTTAATAGTAATATCCTATTCTTGTTGATATTCTGCCTAAGTATGGATGCTTGAATCGTTAATGTAATCCTAGCTACAACATCATTAGTCGCTTCAAAATAGGAATATTTTCTAGTCCAATTGTTCAGTACTAATTTAACAGTTTGATATAATTCCCGATAATTAGTTTGAACATATTGGACGATCGTGTTAGAGGGTTTATTCATTTCTGTAGAGTTTATAAGTAGTGTAAAATCCTTAAATTGCTTTTGTAATGAAATAATAAATTCATTATTCATATGTAATGTAAAACCTAACTCACTTCCCAACATATCGACAAAAACATATAGCTCTTCATAAAAAGTATTTTTTTGATAATGGTATAAATTCAGAACTTCAGAATGTCCAATTTTACTATGACTGTATGAAGGTAATATAGAAATAAATAATGAGCAGGCAAGCCTCTCCTCATGAGATATTTTCAGATTGAAGTATTTTTCAATTTGGTCACAAATTTCATTTGAAACTGAAAAAAATATAGACTTTTTTATCTGATAGACCGCTTCTTTATGTAACGATAAATGAGGTTTATGCTTTATTCGATGGATCATGGTTCCAATGTAATAAACATATTTGTATGTGGTAGGTGGTGATAAAAATAATTCGTGTTTTTCAGATACCCTAGTTACGATATTCTTTAGCTCACTAACTGTATAGGTTTCAAATAACCAAGAATTTGTATGAGAATAAAGATTATATAAGAGATCACAACAAAGTACTCTTTTTTGAAATTCTGAGCCCTCAATAAAAAGTGGTAGCCGTTTTAATGTTAAATGATAAGATTTTAATTTTTCCTCGATACGACTTAGTATTTTATATATTGAAGTGTGCTGCATATAGAGAGCTTTCCCTAAATCACTTATAAATTTTATTTCTTTAATGAGAATGAAACTTAATGCTTGATTTATAGTGAAATTTTTTATAAATGAAGAACGTACCTCATCAAAAGTAGAATGAGATGGCATATGTAGGTAAACGCCTTTGCCTTTTTTTATATCGATATGCCAATCAATCGGTAAGGTAGAATTTATGATTTGAATATCATTCAGAATTGTTTTTTCTGTGCAATTTAGTATATTAGCAACTTCTTTAGATTTGAACCATTTATCATGAGCACTTAAAATATCAATGATTTGATATCTACGGTTAATTGCCTTGTCCATTTTATCACCACTTTAATAGAAAGTAATTTTAATGTGATTTCCTTCACAAAATATATCCAATTTAATGTAATTTTTTAATTTTATTTTAAGGTAATCATGTGACTTTGGACATGATAATTATTTCCTTTGTATTCGGTAAAAAAGTTTGCTCGGTGCAAGCCTCATGAAAAGGGAGCATCCTGAATTTGTTATTTACTAACATATTCTTAAATAATATCAATATTTTGAAAACAGATAAGTGGAATTCCGTTACGCATCAAACTGTAAATTGTTTGGTGTTTTTTAGTGCTTTTGGGGGATTTTATATTATTCGAAAAATAGATAAAATTCTTTAGTGCTTATATTTTCAACAATTTTCGACATCGATATGATTAGTAAGGAGAGATTTATTTTGAATATAAAAATAAAGAAGTGGACAAGCGGTATTGCACTAATGATGGTAGCAGTATTGTTATTATGCTCTTGTTCAACAAAACAGGTTGAAACAGATAGCAAAAAAAGATTAAAAGTAGGCATTATGCTTTCATCAGTTGGATTAGGTGATCAATCATTTAGTGATGCTGCTTTTTCGGGACTGATTAAAGCAAGAGAAGAGAACGATATATTTTTTGATTATCGTGAGCCTTCGGACGATTTAAGTTTCGAGCAAGGGTTTACTGAATTGGTTAAGGAAGATTGTGAACTTGTCGTTGGACTAGGTTTTTCCGTTAAAGAAAGTTTAGAAAAAGTCGCAAAACAATATCCAAATCAAAAATTTCTATTAATAGATGAGACTTCTGAACTACCGAATGTAACTAGCCTTACTTTTAAAGAAGAAGAAGGAAGCTTTCTAGTTGGTGCAATTGCAGGTCTTACAACAAAAACGAATGTGGTCGGTTTTATTGGTGGAGAGGATGTACCACTTATTAAAAAGTTCGAAAAAGGTTTTGCTGAAGGGGTAAAAGCTACCAATCCTAAAGCAAGCGTTATGACAGAGTATGCTGGTGACTTTGGGAAAGCAGATTTAGGGGCAGAAATCGCTGGAGATATGATTAAACAAAAGAATGTAGATACATTATATGCTGCTGCGGGCTTTACAGGTGTTGGTGTATTACAAGAAGCACAAAAAAATAGTAAATATGCAATCGGTGTAGATACAGATCAGTTTTTTATTGCTGAAAAAGCAGTCGTGACTTCAATGTTAAAAAATGTAGATGTTGCGATTCAATCAGCTATTAAATCTTATATTGATGAAAATGGGAAGTTTCCAGAAAAGAATATGACATTTGGTCTAAAAGAAGATGGAGTTGGTAGTGCACCAATCCGCGTTATTACACTAGATCCAGAGAAGGAAAAAATCTTTGAGGACCTTAAACAAAAATTAGCAAATGGGGAAATAACAATTCCTTTAGATTAATAGGAATAGAGGTAAAATGATATGAAATTGCAAGGTAAAATAATTTTTAATGCAATGGTTTCTTTACTATTGTCTATGGGATTAATCATGTATATTATCGTTCAATTAGCAGGAATGCAATCTAAAAATAAAGATATTGTTCCTGCAATGATGAACATTCAACAACTTAAAAGTTCAGTAATCCTAAGCCAACAAGCTTTAAATAATTATTCTTTCTCAATGTCAGAAAGCAATCGGGCGGAGGTAGTGAATCAACTACATGCAATTGATCAAGAAATAAAAGCACTTAATAATGGCTTAAAGCTAGACGAACAAAAGATATTATTAAAAAACATAAATGATAAATATGAACAGTTAAAACAAAATTCTGAAACAGCAATGAATGATAAAAATAGCCCAGAAGTTAAACGTCAATCAATTAGAACACTAGGAATCTCAAATGATATTCATATGTTGGATATTGTTACGACTGAACAATATGATACCTTAACTGCAGACTTAAGTGGGAAAATTCGATTTACATGGTTGTTAGCAATTATTGGTGGTGCGACATTAACAGTTGCTGCTGCTATTTTCAGTTATTGGATGGCACGACGCATTTCAAATCCAATTAAGAAACTGAGTGGCTTAGCAGAAGAAGTAGCAAATGGAAATCTTGCCGTAGAATTAAAAGAAATAAATGGCAAAGATGAAATTGCTGATTTAAATCATTCATTTAAGCGTATGATTGAAAATCTTCGTGGAATTGTTACATCTGTTGAGGATTCAGGTGTACGAGTAGATCAATTAGCTAAAGAAATAGAATCTGATAATGATATGCTTACAGAAATTGTTAGTCAAATTGCTTCTTCGACAGAAGAGTTAACAATAGGAAGTCAAACGATTGCAGATGATCTTCAAACGACGGTTACGGTAGTAGAAGAAATGCAACGTAACTTTACCGCAACACTTGAAGGGACAAAGTTATCAGCTGAATATGGCGAGGAAGCAGTGTCGGCTATTCAAATTGGTAGCAATGCAATGAAGGATCAACAACAGGTCGTCAATGATAATCTAAAAGCAATGTCAGTAATTGAACAATCTGTACAAGAATTAGTAGAGTTCGCTTCAGAGATTACTGAAATGACGGGTATTGTATCGAATATTGCTAAACAAACAAATCTTTTGGCTTTAAATGCATCGATTGAAGCTGCTAGAGCAGGCGAAGCCGGAAAAGGCTTTGCAGTTGTTGCAGAGGAAGTAAAAAAATTAGCTGAGCAATCGACGTCTGCAACTATGAAAATATTTGATTCTGTTAGTCAAATTAAAGATGGTGTAAATAAGGTAAAAGATTCAGTAACTGAAGGACTTGAATTAGTTACACGTCAAGAGGAAGCGATGGATATTACTGTTGAGTCGTTCCAGCTTAATAGTGAAAAGGTTCAACAAATTGCTGAGCAACTGGAATCTTTAAACAAAGATATGGAAGCTTCTCAAGAATTAAGTATTAGAGTTATGGAGTCTATTGAAAATATCAGTTCAATTACTGAAGAGTCTGCAGCTGGAAGTGAAGAAATCGCTGCTTCGACAGTTGAACAACAAAAGAACTTCTTAACTGCAAGCGAAAAAGTAAAAGCTTTAAGACAAATTGCTGATGAAATGAAAAAGCAATTAGAACAATTTAGACTAAGTTAATAGAGTTATATCGAAAAAACCTCACTGGATTAAGTGAGGTTTTTTCAAATACACTAGTTCTTAAACCATTTTGAACAATCTATAAAGCAGAGCTTGTTTGTTATTCCTTATTATCAATTTTACTTTCGAATGTCTTTACAAAAAAATAGGTAAATGGATTAGTAACAATGCCCAAGCATATTCCATATTTTGTTGTTGAGAGACTTGAAGATTTGGGATTTTTACACTAAATATTTTTTGTCCTTTTATCTGTCCACTTTTTATGTCTTTTTGAACTTGCTCTCAAGTGAATATAATTTTGGAGGTTTTTAAAATGAATAATTTTCAAAATGAACTACAAAGATTAAACCTTGGTGAATTTCAATCTAGTGAAGTAGTACCTTGGGATCAAAACCAATATTACTTGGCTCAGGCTCGTCAATGTGGTGGCTGTGGCGGTTGCTTTAGATGCTTTAGTTGTTTCTTTTGCTTCTTTTTTACTTGCTTTAACTGTTTTGGTTGTTCCCGTTGTGGTGGCTGTGGCGGTCGCTGTGGCGGTTGCGGTCACTGTGGCGGTGGTGGTCGCTGCGGAGGTCATTAATCAATATTTTGTTTCAAATAAAGTCCTACCCCCACGCGAGTTTATGTGGGGGTTTTACTCTTTAAGATTAGACATAAGGGTTATGAAAAATACATAGTAATATGATGAAAGTAATAAAAAAATTTATGATCAACTCACTGATAAAAGGGGTGGGAATAAGTTGTCAAAATTGAATGCTTCTACACGTCTGAAAGTGAATCGAGATACTTTTTTTATACCTGATCAAAATGGTAGTGTGTATTTTCGCAACAATATCAGTTCATTTCAAATGGAAGGTAGTACTATTTTTCAATGGATTGAAAAACTCATACCCATGTTTAATGGAGAGCACTCTTTAGGGGAGCTAACCGACGGCTTACCAGCACAATATCGAGATAGAGTGTACGAAATAGGAGAAATATTATACAAAAATGGTTTTGTTCGAGATGTTAGCAAAGATCACCCGCATCAATTAACAGAAAGTGTTCAAAAAAATTATGGATCTCAAATTGAATTTTTAAATAGTTTTGGTGAATCAGGTGCATATCGTTTTCAAATTTATCGCCAATCAAAAGTATTGGCAATTGGTACTGGAGCAATTTTAGTATCGTTAGTATCTGCATTACTCGAATCAGGATTATCTAAGTTTCATTTATTAATTACTGATATTGAAAAAACGAATAAAAAACGGATCAATGAATTAATAAAAAATGCACGGAAACAAGATGTAGAAGTAGAGGTTAAGATCATAAAGAGAAATCGCAAATCCTGGAATAAATTAGTGGAATCTTATGATTCAATCGTCTATGTCACAGAAGAGAATCAAGTCGAGGAAATTCGAACACTTAATAAGATTTGTAAAGAAGAGAAGAAGAACTTTATCCCAGCACTTTGTTTACAACAAATTGCGTTAGCAGGACCATTAGTGAGTGTAGACTCTGAAGGGTGCTTTGAATCCGCGTGGAGGAGTATTCATCAAAACGAGTTGGTCAGTAAAGAAAAGTTACAACCGTTTTCTTCAGTAGCCTCAGCAATGTTGGCGAATGTAGTTGTATTTGAATTATTTAAAGAAATAACGAAAACGAATAAAACGGAAAAGATGAATCAATTTTTCCTCATTAACCAAGAAACGTTAGAAGGTAACTGGCATTCATTTTTGCCGCATCCTTTAGTAACTGATCGTGTGAAAGCGGAGATTATTCAAGACTTTGATCAAAGGGTTGAACAGAATAACAGTAAGAGTGGTAATCAAAGTAACTTATTCCTTTATTTTGGTGAATTAACATCAGAAACATCTGGTATTTTTCATATTTGGGATGAAGGTAATTTAAAGCAACTGCCATTAGCACAATGTCGTATTCAGGTTGTAAACCCACTTACTGAAGGTCCAGTAAGTCTCTTACCAAGTAGTATATGTACTGCATTAACACATGAGGAAGCTAGAAGAGAAGCTGCCTTAAACGGTATTGAGATGTATTCACTACAATTGGCGCGTGTTCTCGTAAAAAACAAAGTATCTATACCACCAAATATCGAAAATAGTTTAGTAGAAGAACAGGCAACTATTGGGATCGGAACTGGAGAAACTTTTGCTGAGTGTATTTGTCGTGGATTACAAAACTATTTATCTGAAGAGTTAAGTAAACAACAAATTAATTTTGCTAACACTCTTACGCCATTAGAGCCTGGTGCCATTGAAGATAAACAATGTCAGTATTATTTAAAATCATTAAATATAATGCAGGGGAATCCTGTCATTGCATTGGAAAAGGATCGTTTTGGATTTCCCATCGTCTGGGTTTGTACAAATGATAAATGGTATCGAAGTGTAGGTCTAAATATAACATTAGCTTTACGAGAATCCTTAAAACAGGCATTGATGGAGTCACAAAATGATCAGATTGACCTGCCTTCTCATGCTATTAGTCATTCAACTTTCATCGTATTAGATGAAAATTCACAAAGCATGGTCATTCCCAAATGTGATGAAAAAGAGAAAACTGACCTACTGAAAAATGCTATGAAAATACTAAAAGAAAATAACAAACAGCTCATAGCCATTGACTTAAAAATTGATCAATTTAATACAGAGGAACTGTCAGGAGTATATGGTGTCTTGTTACGGGAGGTGTAATTAGTTGGTTACAACCGTAGTGATTATTGGAGAAGGCTTATTAACGAAATATGTACATGAAATACTTTCTAATAAATACGAGGTCATTCTTGCCACAAAAGTAGAGGACAACATTCCTGAATCAGCTAGTTTAGTACTTTTATTGGATGATGCTTGGGATTCCTCTGTTCAGGAACAGGCAATTGAAAAGCTACGATTCAGTAATATTCCGTGGCTACGAAGCTTTGTTTCATTTGGTGAAGGTGTAATCGGCCCTTTAGTTCAAAAAGGAAAAGATGGCTGCTTTAAATGTGCTGATTACCGTCGTCTGATGGGTGGTCGCGATCGAAGAGAAATGAGAGAAATAGAACAGAAGTTAGCTAGAGATGGTGGGAATGAACAGGATGTATGGGCATCAAGATCCGGACTTCTTCAAATGGCTTGTTTAATTGGGGCTGAAGTGGAAAGGGTGTTAGACGGGAAGGCAACTAGCTTTGACAATCGAGTATTCTTGGTGAATCTAAAAACAATGAAAAGTTCAAGTCACACATTTTTACCAAATCCGCTATGCCCGGTGTGTGGACAGTTAGCTGATGACTCCGCTAGCTCTGCTCGTATTTCGTTAAAACCAAGCATGAAAATTAGCAATGGGAGTTTTCGTAGTCGATCAATGGATGAATTAAAAAAAGTATTAGCGAAGGATTATTTGGATGAGCGAACTGGTTTACTAAATAACAAAATGTATGATTTATCACCACCTTTTGCAGATGTAATCGTAAACTTGCCATTGATACAGGGAGATGAAGGAACGGCAGGGCGCACACATTCATATGAAATAAGTGAATTAACGGCAATATTAGAAGGCTTGGAACGTTATTGTGGTTTATCTCCTCGCGGTAAAAAAACTGTTGTTCATGACAGTTATCAAAATTTGAAAGATAGAGCTCTTAATCCCGAATCGGTAGGAATTCACTCGAAGGAACAGTATGAAATGAATGGTTATCCGTTTATACAGTTTGATCCGAAACGTACTATGGATTGGGTTTGGGGCTATTCATTTTTGAAAGAAAAACCAATTCTTATTCCTGAATTACTTTCCTACTATAGTTTAGGATGTGGGCAGGGATATATATATGAAACTTCAAATGGTTGTGCATTAGGAGGAAGTTTAGAAGAGGCAATTTTTTATGGGATTTCAGAAGTGGTAGAGCGTGATTCATTTCTTTTAACGTGGTATGCAAAGATGGCTCTTCCACGTCTTGATCCTTCTTCTGCAAATGATCAAGAATTAGATCTGATGGTCGAACGTATCCGAGCGGTCGGTGGATACGAACTACACTTATATAATTCAACGATGGAACATGGGATTCCAAGTATTTTAGCTATCGCAAAAAATAAAAAGGATCGTGGCTTGAATCTTATTTGTGCAGCCGGAGCTCATCTTGACCCTGTAAGGGCTGTAAAAAGCGCAGTGCACGAATTGGCTGCTATGATGTTGACGCTAGATCAAAAATTTGAGGAAAACCAAGATAAATATATGCAAATGCTCCAAAACCCTGCACTTGTACAGCAGATGGATGATCATGGAATGTTGTATGGATTACCAAAAGCCGAGGAAAGACTAAACTTTTTATTGGAAGAAAATCGTCCTTTAAAAACATTTGATGAAGAATTCAAGTGGGAAACTAAGCACACTGATTTGACGGAAGATTTAAAGGAAATGCTTCAGAAGTTTCGCCAATTAAATCTAGACGTTATCGTAGTAGACCAAACTACACCGGAAATTAGAAAGAATGGCTTATATTGTGTAAAAGTACTAATTCCTGGAATGCTACCAATGACTTTCGGACATCATCTTACGCGAATTACAGGACTTGAAAGAGTGTTGAAAGTACCTGTAAAAATGGGATATGCAAAGAAACCACTTACGTTAAAACAGCTAAATCCAAATCCACATCCGTTTCCATAGAAGGTGATGAGGGGGTAAATGATGAGTTTAGCGTCATTTCTATACAATCTACATTATGACATTGAAAAGGAGAGCCCGACAGAATGGGAAGTAGACTGGGAAGATGCCCCACTTACCTATAAGCTTTATAGAGATTTACCCACAATTCCATTATGTCACAATATACCTTTACGTCTTGAAGGTCAGGAAATAATGACAAAACCTGAACTTTTAAAAATAGGACATTATCTCTGGAATGTATACGGACTAACTCAAATTTGTCAGTCGGCATTAGCTTCAGGTTCTGATGAAGAAGTGGGTCTAATGCAGTCAAACAGAAGGTTTATTCCATCAGGTGGGGCACTATATCCAAACGAATTATATGTATATCTAAAGTGCGAGGATGTAACTGCTGGGGTATACCATTATGATGTTGCAAGGCATCATTTGGTTTTGTTACGAGAAGGGAATTTTGATTCATTTCTCTCAAACGCTTTAGGAAATAGATGTGATGTTTCGAATTGTTTTGGTGCTATTTTTATCTCGACAATGTTTTGGAAAAACTTCTTTAAATATCATAACTTTTCCTACCGTCTTCAAGGATTAGACGCGGGGGTACTAATCGGACAAATTTTGGAAGTGGCAAAACGTTTTGGATTTTCTACGGGTGTATATTTTCAGTTTCTTGATCGAGCGCTCAATCATCTACTTGGGTTAAATGAACAAGAAGAAAGTATTTACGGTGTTGTGCCACTTGCAATAGAAGCTTCGAACCTATTTTCAAACACAAATGCAGTAGATTCAATAAACACTGCTACTGAATTGTGTAAAGAACTGCCAAGGATTGAGCATCGTTATTTTATTAAGTCGAAGAAAATTTTAGCGTTTCCTAAGCTAATTCAAGTCAATAAAGCTTCAATGACCGAATCGACGGAATTATTTCGGCATATTGAAGAAAAGAAAAACATTCAAAAAGATAGTAAGCAATTTAATTTACCTAAAGTAGATAGGCTTTCCTATGATCTACTATTAATAAATAAAAAAAGATTTTCACCCGATATGGATTTTATCTCAAAAAAAGTAAGCAAAGTAGATCTGGCAACTTTACTCTATGAAGCGAAAAAATCATTCTCGTATTTAAATGATTTGGATCAATCAAATAGTAATAGTAGATCTCGTCCATCATTGTATATGTGTTTGAATAATATTGAAGATATCCCAAATGGTTCTTATTATTATGATGACCTAAATCATTCGTTACGAGAGATTCAACTTGGAGATTTTAGACACCAATTACAAAATGGATTGTCTGGTACGAATGTGAATTTATTCCAAGTACCAATCTGTTTACATGTAGTTGGAGATCAGAAACATTTTAATTCTTTACTTGGTTACAGAGGGTATCGAATACAGCATATGGAAGCAGGTATGATGGTCCAACGTTTATTACTTTCTTCTACTGCGTTGGGTATGGGGGGACATCCACTTCTAGGATTTGATGCAAAATTATGTGATGAAATTTATAAATTAAGTGAAGAACAAAAAACGAGTTTGATTCAAATTCCAATCGGATATTACCGTAATCGTCCTAGTATACAAGGAGGATTGCATTCTTAAGTTGTACAAAATAGTTTTGATTAATAAGTTAATGATTATTAAAAAAACACTTCTTTAGGCAAGTTCTAAAGAAGTGTTTTTTTATATTTAGCTCTGTTAATATTAATTGTTAATTTTAGCTAAATATATGAAAAGAGAATAGCCGGTTCGAGTGTAATTGGAATGGAAGGTGCGAAGACACCAATGGGAGATGCAGGAAACTTGAGACATCGGAGGGCAAGCAAGATAGGCATGCTAAAAGCACGACTTCCTGTCGTAACGCATGCATGATCCACATCGTGTGGACCCGGAGGCTCAGGGTCGTCACGCCCCATGGTAAGCAAAGTACCTGGAATGGAAATCAACATGCTTTTTTAATAGAGCCTTTTATTTATATGAGAGATAAGCAGATGAGAACAACTTGTAAAATATTTGTAACATGCGGTTAAATCATTGACTATGTAGAGCAGTTTAGATATTATCATGATGGTAAATCAACAAATTCCGACTAATTTTGTCATCGGATAGTAAATAATTGCATCATGAAATGGGATTATGGCTTAAAATCTAAGCTTCGACTATATGGAGGAAACTAAATTGTCTATCGTAAGAAAACATCGTAGAAGAAAAAACAGAGCAACTATTTTTGCTTTATCAATTACAACTGTGCTTTTAGTTGGAACAGCAACTGTAATAAATAGTCATAAGAACGAAAAAACTATGGTCATTAAGAAAAATACCCATGTAAAAACTGACATTGTAAAAAATAATGATATTCTCTCTTTTCCAGATTATGATCAAACTTCACAAAAAGATGATTCTGGATTATTAGAAGTATTAAATATTGATTCAAATCTTGTACTAGTTAATAAAAATAGAAAATTACCAGATGGCTATGAACCAGAAGACTTAGTATATCCATCAATTACTTTAAACGGTGCAGTAAAAGAAAAAACTAGAATGAGAAGTGAGGCTGCAAAGGCATTGGAAAATCTTTTTGCTGGAGCATTAGCCGATGGAAATACGTTAACAGCTGTTTCTGGTTATCGTTCTTATGACCGACAAGTCTCTTTATATAATCAATATCTTGAAACTCGCGGAGAAGAATGGACAAAAGCATACAGTGCTTTTCCTGGAACGAGTGAACATCAAACAGGACTAGCTATGGATGTTTCTTCACCATCCTTTGGCAATGCTTTAGAAGTGGAGTTTGCTGAAACAAAAGAAGGAAAATGGTTAGCTGAGCATGCACACGAGTATGGATTTATTATTCGTTATCCAGAAAATAAACAAGATACAACAGAGTACCATTATGAGCCATGGCATATAAGATACGTTGGTGTAGATTACGCAAACTATTTATATACGAAGGATCTTGCACTTGAAGAAGCAATGCCTTCTGAAAAGTAAAATAAAATAAATTAGGCATGTCACACAATTATGAGTGACATGCCTTTTATTGTTCAACATTAATTAATAATTGAGCAAGTTGTAAAGCTTCATTATTAAGATTCATCTTGGAGTAATAGTTGAAAAGTTCCCTTTTTGAACGCTGTATCAAATACATAAAACCAAACTGTTCAAACATAGGTAAAGCTTCCATTTTCAAGTATTGGTGATATTCATGTTCCTTGTTTTCAATTAATGAGATTTGCAGATTAAACAGATGGATATAAAGTATTTCATTTTTATGTACTGCTTTTTCTAGTCCTTCTTCTACTAAATGTAATAATTCATTTTGGGAGAGTAAATTCCCATAAAATGAGCTACGAATATATCCCTCCAATGAAAGTAGATATTTACTAGAATCAGGATCCTTTAATGTCATCGATTGAAAATAATACTTACTAGATAAATCATATTTCTTTCTTCTAAAATACTCATAGGCTAAATTATGGCATACTCTTGCTTTGCGTTCTGGTGAACTACATAAATCACAACTTTGAATTAAACTTTCAAATCCTTTGATTGTTTCATTGAAGTTTTCATCATCTTTGATCTGAATTAACATGAGCATCTCGGTATCAATTGCTCTAAGATAGTTATTATGTTCTTTGAAAAATTGAAGTGCTTTTTCAGCGTAAAAATAAGACATAACAGGTAGTTCAAGTGAATGGTAGGCTGCCGCAAGATGGTAATAATATTCTTTATTATTGTACTCTGATTCTTGAATTGATTTTAAAACTTGAATCGCTTTTAAATTTTCATGTTTTGCTAAATAATATATACCCAATACATGCTTTAATAGACTCGATTCATATGACGATAGTTTTTGTTCATTTTTTTGTATTTCAGTAATGATTTGGTAGGATTCATCTATTGCATGATGCATTAATAAATATCTAGCACGAAGCAACTGATAGAGATGAATATAATTAGAGATTTGAATGAGATCTTCTTGTTCGAGCTCATTATGTATCAAATCCATTTCTTCAAATAACTCCTTAATAATCACATCTTTCCACTGTTCTAAGCGCTTCTTAATATTTTTAAGTTTCAAGATTTCACTATCGATGTTAATAGCAAGACGTTCTGCTAACAGAGTGATAATTTCAGGTGCGTACTCAGTTTGTAAACGTTCAATTTTACTAATATGTGTACCAGAACAAATCCCTTTACCTAACTGTTCTTGGGTCATTTGAAATTTCTCACGATAAAACTTTATGATTTTCCCCTCATACATCATAAATTTCTCCTTTTAGAAAAAACTTTATTTTTAAGTTCGAGTAATAGAAAACCAAGATTCCCCCCAGTTTATAATGATAATCCCTAATAATTTTTATCTTTTATCGTCCGATAGTAATTTACGAATAAAAGAAGCTACAATTATCTGTATCAATTGTCCTGATTTGACAAATCTCATAATAGAAACCTGTCGAAAAAAGGGTTTAATTTAAAAGAACTTATTCAGTAATTCCCCCAATTTACGGTAATGAAAAGCTAAAGTACAATTTGGTTATGGAGTTTTCGAATTATTCGTAATTTAATTTTACACTATTAATGCGTAAGTAGGAAATGCGATATCTTCAGGTATTTTTAACCATTTAATAGATTTAGACTATTAAACTATTTTACTGGTATATACTTGTTTGCTTAGTTCGCGGTTTACAATTTTTAGCTTAAAAAAAGTTAGTAGAAGGAGCGGTTGTTGATGTTTACTAGAAGGAAAAAAGTATTGAATGTAATGGTCACAAGTGTACTTGCTACAAGTTTTCTCGCGTCTTACGTAATGCCTCAACAAAAATCATATGCAATATCAAATTCCGCAGAATCAATCTTAAAAGAATTAACAGAAGAGCAAAGACAATCTATTAAGAGATTAACTCCACAAGAAGGCTTTATAATCGATCCAAGTTTATTATCATTAAAGGATAAAACTGCGAATGTTATTGTTGAACTTAAAACTTCAACAATTGAAGAGACTCAATCAAAATCGAAAAGTTCAGCTAAAGATAAAAAACAAAAGATTCGAGGGGAACAAGAATTTTTTAAACAACGTTTAACAGAGCTTTTCAATGAGAAAGCATCAAAACAAAAATCGAACAAGACATTCGACCAACAAGCTTCTCAATTTAATATTAAACAAACATTTGAGAATGTATTTAATGGAATGGCAATGACGATTCCAACGAATGAAATCAATACCCTTCTTCAAACAGGTGTTGTTAAACGAATTTGGAAGGATAATGAAGTTCGTTTGCCTAAAAACGAATTATCTACACTAGATAAATCAGCTGGAAAAACAATACCACCAGCGCTTCCACATATAGGAGTAGATCGATTACACAGTGAAGATCTAAAAGGACAAGGTATAAAAGTAGGTGTTCTTGATACTGGAATTGACTATAATCATCCCGATTTAAAAGATGTATATAAGGGTGGATATGATTTTGTTGATGACGATGCTGATCCAATGGAATCAACTCCCGCAGATCAAAAAGCATCAGGAATGCCCGAATCTATAGATGGAACTTCGTTTGTAACTGAACATGGAACACATGTTGCAGGTACAATTGCATCCAACCCTAAAAATGATGTGGAGTATGCAATGACAGGTGTTGCTCCAAACGTAGATTTATATGCATATCGCGTATTAGGACCTTATGGGTCAGGTTCTGATTCAGGGGTAATTGCAGGTATTGAGAGAGCTGTTGAAGATGGCATGGATGTTATTAATCTATCTTTAGGTAATAATAGTAATCATTCCTTAAGTGCTACTTCTGTCGCAATAAATAATGCAGTATTACAGGGTGTAGTACCAGTAGTTGCTGGTGGAAACGCCGGTCCAAATCCTGGTACGCTAGGGTCACCAGGTTCTTCTCCACTAGCAATAACGGTTGGTGCAAGTGATGTGCCGACTGATATCCCTACGGTAACTACTAGTTTAGGAGATATTTCTGTACCAAATACGTTAATGGGACATGGTCTTGGTAAAGATTATTTAAATATAATTGATAAGGATTATGATGTTGTAGAAGTTGGAATTGGAACTGAAGAGGATTATACAAATAAAGATGTAAATGGAAAAGTAGCCTTAATTGCTCGTGGTGATATATCGTTTGATGAAAAAATTAGACGAGCTCATGAAAAAGGAGCAGTAGCTGTATTAATTTACAACAATGTTGAGGGAGACATTCCATATTTCTTAGGTGAAAACTTTGGGTATGTTCCAACATTTAAAATGTTGCAGGAAGATGGAAGGAAAATCCTAGATCGTTTAAAAACGAATTCAACGGAAACAATTAAACTATCAGACTTCCAATCCAATATGAGTACTGGCGATGTGTTAGCTGATTTTAGTTCTCGAGGACCAGTGAGTAACAACTTTGATATTAAGCCAGATGTAGTTGCACCTGGTGTATCTACATTATCAACTGTACCTGAATTTATTAATAGCCCTGAAGAAGGAATTGACTATTCAAGTGGATATGCTAGTTTAAGTGGTACTTCAATGGCTACACCACATGTAGCTGGGGTAGCTGCATTATTATTACAATCTCATCCAGGTTATACGGTAGCTGATGTAAAAGCGGCTCTTATGAATACGGCTGACCCATTAAAAGGAAGAACTTACAATGTAAATGAAGTTGGGGCAGGACGAGTAGATGCTTATGAAGCAGTTCATAATACTACTTTAATTGAAGTGCAAAACAAAACGATCACACTAGATCAAGATGGTTTTAAAAAGGAAATCGCTGATATTTCTGGTTCTCTACCATTCGGAAGCATTGCACAATCAAGTGAAGACCAAAAAAGAACGACATCGATTAGTATTAAAAATTTAAGTGGCAATAAAGAAACATATCATTCTAGAGTAGAATTTTTAACAATTGATGGTGTATCAAAAGATGCTAGTAAAAGTGGTGTTACATTAGAATTACCAACTACGATTGAAGTAAATGGAAATGATAGCATTAATATTGATGCAAATTTAATGATTCCAAAGAATGCTGAGTTTGGTATATATCAAGGATATATTCACATTGAAAATGAATCGAAAACGGCGGAATACCAAATTCCTTTCCATGTACGCTATTCAACTAGTGGATTTGAAAATGTAAAATTTTTCAAACATGCTATAACAAATGATTTAAGTAATTATCACCCTTATATTGAGCCGTTTACACCTGTAACTTTTAAATTAAATAGTCAAATGAAATCGATGGATGTGATCGTTAGCGATTTAAACGGTAAACCTATCGGATATTATGGAACGTTTACTGATATGGAAGATTTAAGTGTAGATACTGAATACTTTGTCTTTTTCGGCTTCTCTGGTTCAGTAAAATATTTTACAGGTGATCCAAACAATCCTTTATCTCGTGAATATGAATTACTTAAAGAAGGTAAGTATATTGTCTCCTATATCGGTACAGGAGTGGATGGGAAAACGTATAAAGTCGATCATGATATGGTAATCGATAATACAGCCCCTAAGGTTACATTTGATAAGAAAACAGGAATTAATGAAATTTCTAATGCAGATTTAACAACGGAAAATAATCCAATGGATGGCAAGGATTATCATGCATATTGGGTTCACGGTAATGTTTATGATGATACAATTGACTATTTGAAGAGTAGAGGACATGACATTACGCAGGAAGTAAATAAAGTATATGCTTATCAAGATTCATCTTGGCCATCTGCTGAATTTTTCCCGACTGCTAATGGTGACTTTAAATTTGGTGTATTACCTGAAGAATATGCAAATTATCCGACGAATATAAGAATGTATACTTATGATCTCGCAACTGCAGGAAATCCGACTTTCCCAGAATTTACGATAATTAACAAAGGCGATAAGTATGCAACAGTAAATACAGATACAAAAGGAGTAAGTCTTGGATCTGAGTTTGTTAATACATTTAAGGTTAATAACGCAAAAGATTTAACAAGTGCAAGTGTTACAATTGACATTCCAAATTATTATAAGATTGTTGATGTTAAACCATCAAAACAATTAGAAGATTTGGCGAAAAAGAAAAATTGGACGATTCGTGTTGCAAAGCCAGAAGTAATAGCAAACACATGGTCTAATATAGCAACATTCGGTGTAGATATTTCAGACAAAAAGACTCAATTGCCAGTGTCAATCAATGATGATATTAATTTATTAGATATTAATTTAAAAGTTATTGATGACCATAATTACTTTGTAGAGAGCGGATTCTTTTATCAAGAATCATCTTATAAAACAAATGATGGAACTAAGTTTACATTACCTACCTATGCTGATAAATTTAAATTCATCTCTCAGCATTCAATGTTAGAAGGTTACTACCATGGTGAAGCTGTAAATTTAGATAATTATGATATGGATTATTCAAAGATTGGTACAAAAGTTTATGTTGTTGATAAAAAAGGTAAGAAATATAATGCCACGATTATTGAGCGCGGTTGGTTGACGATTACTGATATTCCTGCAGTTGCAGATGATTATACTTTAGTAGTCGATATACCTGGTCATTTCCTATACACTAAAAAAATCAAAATTAGTAAAACAATTGATGGAAAAGTACAAGGTATGTACTATGACATGTACATGGACACTACTGCTGCTGGTGATGTAAATAGAGATAATGTAATCGATATTTATGACGCAAAGTTAGTGGCATATAGTGCAGGTGAAACAGGAGTTAACCTAAAAGAAGACCTTAATAAAGATGGAGTAGTGGATATTGTAGACTTCAACTACGTAGAAAAGAATTTCATGTCGATCAATCCATATTTCCCAACATCAATTAAACCAGTGGAAAAAACAGGTAAATTAACTTTAGAAGAATTGAAGAAAATGTTTAATTAAGTAAAAGGGTGCCTTTCAACTAGAAAGGCACCCTTTTTGTAGACAAAGTATAAAAACTAAGAGATCAGACTGATTGAAAACGCTTGTCTTTCGAGGCGCAAAGCCGGATGAGGAGCGGAGTTACCTTTGACGGTAATGAGCACCGCAAGCAGGCGAAGCAACGAAGAAAGCGAGCGTTTGTCAACAGTCTGAGGTGCCTTTCAACTAGAAAGGCACCTTTTTTGTTATTTAAATGATTCGATAGCATTTTTTATCAATGACGCATAAACCTTTGCGCCTTCAGGTTTTAAGTGTACACCGTCTGATTCGAAATAAGAATTGTGATTTGCACTTGCTTTATACCAATCTACAACCTTTGTATTCTTTGAAAAGTTACTTGAGACTTCTTTAAGATTCTTATTAACAATTGATTCCCATTGTCTAGGTACACGAGTATTTACAAATAGTATTTGTCTGTTTTCTAAGGATTTAATAACCGAAATCATCTGCTTCTTTGTAAAAGCACCATTTGTTCCTAATTCAATGATGACTACTTCACCTAAGGTATTTGTTTTCTGTAATTGTTGGATAATCTTAGGCGCTTCAGCAAACTGACGACCTATTTTTGTATCTGCTTTAAGCGTTGGATAAGACTTTTGAAGATACGGTATTGCATTGATGACAACGGAATCTCCAATGATCGTAATCGTTTGTTTCTTTTTCGTTGTTTTATTATTATTTGTTACCGGTTTATTTGTAGAATGACCGATTTGACTATGTTGATTTGGCTTTGATGTATGTTCATCACGATCAACGATAGGAGTTTTATGAGGTTTAGGTTTCATCTTCTCTTTTTTAACAATTTGTGAGGATTGCTTTGGTAAATTTTGAATCGCTTCGATTTCAGAACTTGCCTTTGCTCCATTTGCACCAGGAAGTGATGATATTCCAAAACTAGATATTGCAATTAAAAGAATAAAGGAGCTAATAACAATAAGATGTTTAAGGCAAATATCCTTCATTTTTAATTGGCCAGAACGTACTTTTGCCCAAATTAATTCTAATTTCCCTTTTCGAATTGGGTCTTCAATATATCGGTAAGATAAAGCAGCAAGACCGAATATTAATATAACTTGAAATGAAACTCTTATAAATGAGATTTCACCTGTATCAATTTTTGGTGTAAATAAGATAATGACAGGGAAATGCCATAAATAAATTCCGTAAGAACGTAAACCAACCCATTTTAAAGGTCTCATTGCTAGCGCTCGACCAATTATACTTGCTGGATGAGCAAGAGAGGCTATTAGCATAGCGGTAGAGATTGATAGTAAAAACATTCCACCCTGATAGAGGAAACTGTCGTATTGATTTGTCTTACATACCATGCATAAAAACATGATTAATCCAAAAAAGCCCATGATATCTAATGTTATTCGACCAGATGCTGAGATTTTATTTGATAGCTTTCGACTTGGCCACATCATAGCCAAGGCTGCTCCAATTAAAAGAGAAAATGCTCTTGTGTCCGTTCCGTAATACACTCTGCTTGGATCACTTCCAGGTACAAATAGTAATGCCATTAACAGTGCGGAAATGATCGCTCCAGTGATTGTTACTAAGAATAGTAAACTCTTACGCTTCATAAAACGTAATCCTATTAAAATAATAATAGGCCATAGAATATAGAACTGTTCTTCGACAGCTAGGGACCAAAAATGATTGAGTAAAGATGGTGGACCAAATGATTCAAAGTATGATAAATCATGAAAAATATACCACCAATTACTGTAATAAAATACTGCCGCAATGGAATCTTGTTTTAAGCTTGAAATGAGGGATGGCTGAAATATGGAAACTGTTGCAATGACTACAAGGATTAATGTAAACATACCAGGTAACAGCCTCTTTGCTCGACGAATCCAGAAATTTTTCAAGTCTATTTTCTTAGTGATACTCCATTCTGCTATTAATAAATCAGTAATTAAATAGCCAGAAAGAACAAAAAAAACAGTTACACCAAGGAACCCTCCTGAGGTACCAGGTAAATTTAAATGATATGCAATGACAGAGAGTACAGCTAGCGCTCTAAGACCATCCAAACCGGGCATATAGCGAAATTGTTTTTTTGCTGAATTAGACATGATTGTAACCTCTGTGAATTAATACTTCGTAAATGATTGATCGATTAAGTTGCGTAGTTTTAATTTTTTTTCCTGTAATCATTGTGTTAACCATTACCAGTAACCCCTTCCCATTTTTAAATTAATATGTAAGCCATCTCTTTTTTTATAGGCTTAATTTATATTTGTAAATCGCCGAAAATAGAGCCAAATCTCAAATGAGAAAGGCTCCTAAAAGTTAAAACATCTATCTAATGTAATGGTTGCCAACTAATATATTTGCAAGAATGTTGGTCGGGATAATGAATTCAACGACGCCCATATACCCAGGAGCAACTTCATATTTATCAAATGAAATAACTAATTTGTAATCTTTATTAATATAAAAATTTTGATTTTCTTTAATGCTTACAAATGGATCAATTGAATAGTCAAGGTTTGCTTCAGGTATCCAATAAATTTTACCTTCATCTTTATTCATTTGGTCAATCATTTGTTCCTTGATATTTTTGTTAATGATGTCTATATATGATTTGTCTTTAAACAGAATAGGTAATGATAATAAAATTTCTTTTTTCTTATCGATCGTATCGAATTTCATGGTAGTTGAAGATGAGGCAGCTGTATTTACAACATATCTTTCAATCGATAAAATGTCTTCATTGTCTGTTTTTACTTCATATCCACTATCAACCCCAAGATGTGCTTCTGTGGAGTTTTTCTCTAGTAATGAAATTTCTTTCTTAAATTCCTCATATAGCTTTTGATTTTCTTTTAAATATTTCTGATTTAGACTTTGCTCAAGATCTTTATTTTTTAAATTCGAAACTGATGGTACCTTTATATTTGCTTTATAAGTAGGTTCGTTAACAGTATATTCAGTAAAAGTCAGTACTTTAACTACATTTCTTAATACTGGAAAATTTGATAAAGACTTCGCAAATGTTGGACTTGTATTTAAAGAAAGGACAAATACTGCTGCGGCAGTAAGCCCAGTAACTGATTTGATTGGGAAACGTCGTCTTGATTTAGAACGTTGGATTGCATTTTTAACAATCTCATCTAAATCATTAGGTAATGGTACGTTTTTATAGTCTGATCTTAATTTTTCTAATTGTTTATCCACCCAAATTAACCTCCTAAAAAGAAATTCAGTTCATTTTAATTCGGAGTAATTCTAAAGCTTTATATAATCGAGTTTTAATTGTATTTGGACTTTCTTGTAGTATTTCTGCAACTTCTTCTATTTTTAAATCTTCGAAATAACGAAGGATAATTACACTTTTATATTTTGGTGGTAGTGCTTCTAGTGATCTTTCTAAGTCGATATTTGTATAATGATCATTTATCCCTGAAGAATATGACTGGATTGTTTCTTCATCAACTACCACAAGTCTTTTTTGTTTTCGTAAAAAATCTAATGAAGTATTAATGACAATTCTATAAAACCAACTTTTTAAAGATTGTTCCTTTTTTAAATTATTTTTTGAGGAAATGGCTTTTTGTATAGAATCTTGTAATATATCAATTGCATCATTTGAGTTTTTGACATAACCATATGCTAATCGATAAAAGTCATCTTTATTATTCATGATAAAATCTACAAGTTCCTTTTCTAAGTTTGAATTCCCCTTCATGCTTAAAGAGCTCCTTTTTTTAGATACGTATCAGAAGGTATTACATAATAAAGACGTATACCTATTGAAAAAAGTTTGAAAAAAAATAAAAAAATTTAATTTTGTTCATTATTTTTTATGCTCAGGATTGAGCGGCCTAAACTAGTATAACGATGTGAAACTCATTCGTAAACAGGTTCAGAGTATTTATTTAAAAAGTTATAATAAAAAAGTTTTTTTTCAGAAAAAAGCTAAGTGGTGAGTAGTTGAACATAAAAAAATGGAATATTATTAGAAGTTTTTCCAAATCCTATTACGTAGTAGATGAACTCAGTAACATTTAAGTGTGTTAATTCTTTATGTAAATAGTTTTTCTAAAATAGCGAAATTAATGGATTAAACTTAATTTTTTAAGGGTGGGTATTTATATGCTTATTTTTCAACTTGCCATTATCTTAATCGCTTCAAAAATAGCTGGGGATCTAAGTGTTCGATTAAAGCAGCCTTCAGTTTTAGGTAAGCTTTTAATAGGAATTGTTTTAGGTCCTACTGTATTAGGTCTTATAGAAGATACAGAAGTGCTAAAAGAAATTAGTAATATCGGGGTTATTTTACTAATGTTTATTGCTGGATTAGAAACTGATATAGAGGAATTTAAACGAACAGGAAAAGCATCTGCAGCTGTAGGAGTCGGGGGAATTCTAATTCCGTTTGCTTTAGGGTATTTTACAGGGATATATATGAATCTTAATCCTATTCAAGCAAGTTTTTTAGGTTTGCTACTATCAGCAACAAGCGTTAGTATTTCAGTACAAGTTTTAAAAGAGATGGATCGATTAAAGTCTCGTGAAGGAGCGACTATATTAGGGGCAGCAGTTATTGATGATATACTTGTCATCTTGGCGTTAGCGTTTTTAATGAGTTTAGCTGGTGGAGACGTAAATTTAACAAAGGTCATTTTAAAGAAAGTAATATTTTTTGTTTGCGCGATTGTTGTAGGATGGAAATTTGTACCTTTTTTTCTTAGGAAGTTTTCAAGCTTGCGAGTGACTGAAACAGTTATTTCTTCAGCACTAATCATTTGTTTTATTTATGCGTATTTAGCAGAATATACAGGAGTAGCAGCGATTATTGGTTCTTACATTGCTGGAGTCGCAATTAGTGTAACTGAGTTTAAGCATGAAGTTTTTGAGAAGGTAGAAACGATTAGTTACTCTATTTTTGTGCCTGTATTTTTTACTTCCATTGGGGTTGCAGTACAGTTTACCGGAATCATGGATCATATAGGATTCATTATCGTGTTAAGTTTAATTGCCATTTTATCTAAATTAATAGGATCTTCGCTAGGAGCAAAAATAACAGGCTTTTCTTGGAGAAATTCTTTAGGAATTGGCTCAGCAATGGTTTCAAGAGGTGAAGTAGCATTAATTATCGCAGCGATTGGTATTGAAAATGACTTATTAACCCAAGATTTATTTGCCGTTATTGTGATTGTCATCCTTATTACAACAATTGTGACGCCACCTATGATGAAATCGTTATTTAATAAAAAGTAAATTTCATTACCATTTCATATTCAGGCTTACAACCATAGATGTTGGATAATAGGATTTCAATGTAGCATTACAATTTATTGTAATGCTTTTTAAATTGACCTTGTGATACAGATAAAAGAATTTGATAATGGAGAAAGTGATAAAATCATCAGCAAAAGCACTATTTGGAGGTTCAAGTATGAATGACATTCGATTTTCACCATTTCCTAATTTATCTACCAATCGATTAATTTTAAGACAAATGCATAATGATGATAAAAAAGCGATTTTTGCACTACGTTCCGATAAAAACGTATCAGAATTTATCGATCGACCAATAGCAAATTCAATTGATGATGCTCTTGAGTATATTGAGATGATCAATAATGGTATTGAACAAAATAAATGGATTCTATGGGCTATCACATTCAAAGATTCCGATGATTTAATTGGGACAATCTGTCTATGGAATTTTTCAATGGATCAATTAAAAGGAGAAATTGGGTATGAGCTTTCACCAATTTTTCAAGGGAAAGGTATTATGCAAGAAGCATTACAAACTGTAATAGAATTTGGTTTTGAAGATTTAAATTTACGAAGCATTGAAGGAATAGTAAATGAAAAGAATGAAAAGTCGATTCAACTTTTAGAGAAAAATCAATTTTTCAAATGTGAAGTGATTGATGAGGCGAAGTCCACTTCAATTATTTATACACTAACAAGGTAACCTCCTAATATTTACATATTAATAGAATAAACTAGAAAATCCAAATAATTTTTATTTTATTTTGAATATTCTAATATAAATATATTTTGGGGTGTTTATGTATTGTCGAATTATTTATTATGGCATATTCACCAGTAAATGTAAGTGTTTACAATACTTACTATTAAAACTTCATAGAATTTTAACTATTTTTTAAAAATATTAATTGTTTATTATAATCAATGCAAGTTATAATTTAAAGCGTTGGGAAAATAGTAATATATCACAAAATAGTTATCAGAGGGAGAAAGTGTAAATATGTCTAAACGTGTAACATTATCAAGTTCTTTCAGTAAGATCGTTGCAACAGCATTAACTTTTGCTACAATTGCGACACCGTTTACAAATGTAAAAGCTGAAGAAACATCAGCTCCTGCAGCAATTGATTTACAGATTTTAGAAACAACGGATTTACATGATAACATCATGGCTTACGATTACTACAAAGATACACCAGTATTAGATTATGGTTATACAAAAACAGCTACGTTAATTAACAAGGCTAGACAAGAAAGTGAAAATAGTCTTCTATTTGATGCTGGAGATACAATTCAAGGTAATCCAATGGCAGATTATGTAGCAAAAGTAAAAGGTTTGTCTGACACAGAAGTGCACCCGATGATCAAAGCTATGAATATACAAAAATATGATGTAGCTACATTTGGTAATCATGAGTTTAACTATGGTTTAGATTATGCTAAAAAAGTAACTGGTAAAGCAGAATTTCCATATATAAATGCAAATATTTATAATGCTAAAACTGGTGAAAACGAATTTACACCGTATGTAATCTTAGATAAAACATTTAAAGATGCAAATGGAAATGCACAAAAAGTAAAAGTTGGTGTAATTGGATTTGCTCCTCCACAAATTATGGATTGGGATAAAGACAATTTAACTGGAAAAGTAACAGCAAAAGATATGGTAAAAACTGCACAAGAATTTATTCCAAAAGTAAAAGCTGCTGGTGCTGATATCGTTGTAGCACTTGTTCACTCAGGTTGTGACGTAGCAACTGCTGGTCTAGAAAATGCAGAAAACGCTGTATATGACTTAAGTAAAGTTGAAGGAATTAATGCAATTCTTTTTGGGCATAAACACACGAACTTCCCAGGTGCTGCGGAGTTTAATGGTAAAGAAGGAATCGATAACACAATTGGAACAATTAACGGAGTACCTGCTGTAGAAGCTGGTTTCTGGGGTAACAATCTTGGAGTTATGAAATTAACATTAACACCAGATGAAAATGGTAAATATACAAAGGTTGAAGCAAAAGGTTCACAATTACGTCCAGTATATGATGCAACAAATAAGAAAAGCTTAGCTGACGAAGATCCTGCAATTGTAAACGCTGTTAAAGAATACCATGAAGGAACTTTAGCTTACGTTCGTGGCAAAATCGGTATGACTAGCGCACCAATGTACAGCTACTTTGCACGTGTACAAGATGATCCAACGATTCAAATTGTAAACAATGCACAAACTTGGTTTGCAAAAGACTTTATTGCTAAAAACTTACCTGAATATAAAGATGTACCAGTTTTATCTGCAGCGGCACCGTTTAAATCAGGCCGTGGCGGAGCAAATGACTATACAAGTATCCAAACAGGTGAACTTTCAATTAAATCTGCGAATGATTTATACTTATTCCCGAATACATTGAAAGCGGTAGAATTAACTGGAGCACAAGTAAAAGATTGGTTAGAAATGAGTGCAGGTCAATTTAAACAAATCGATCCAGCTTCTAGCACTGCACAAGAACTAGTGGATAACACATTCCCTGGTTATAACTATGATGTAATTGATGGTGTTACGTATCAAGTTGATGTAACAAAACCTGCGAAATACAAAGCAAACGGTGATGTATTAAATGCTAATGCAAGCCGAATTGTAAATTTAGAATTTAATGGTCAACCAATTAAAGAAGATCAAAAATTTATTATCGTTACGAATAACTACCGTGCAAGTGGTGGAGGAAACTTCCCAGGCTTAAAAGGTGGAAAAGCAAAAGTAGTAATCGATACAATTGAAGAAAACCGTACAGTATTAATGAACTATATCGAAAAACAAGGTGTAGTAAACCCATCTGCAGATAAAAACTGGATGATCGCACCAATCGCTGGTAATCCGGAAGTAACTTTTAAATCTGCTACAGATGCGAAAAATGTTTTATCTGATTCTGCTCACATCACTTATAAAGGTGAAGCATCTGAATTAGGCGTAACTTGGGGATTATATGGTTACAATACAAACTTAACTGTAGACCAAGTAAGTGATTTATCAAAAACTATCTCTGGTAAAACAATTGCTAATGCAACTGTAACTGTAAAAGCAGGAGACAAGACTGTAGGTACAGGTACTGCCGATGCAAAAGGTGCATTCTCAATTAAAATTGCTCCTCAAAAGGCTGGTACGACATTAATCATTACAGCAACTGCTGGTGCAACAACAACTTCAGTTAATGCAGTAGTTGTTAAAAAAGCAACTGATACAACAGCACCTGCTAAACCAGTTGTGAACCCAGTTTACAATAAATCAACAGTTGTAACTGGAACAACAGAGAAATATGCTTATATTACGATTAAAGTTGGAAATAAAGAAATTGCTACAGGTAAAGCTAATTCGAAAGGTGCTTTTGCGGTTAAAATTAGTGCACAACGTACAGGTACTGTTCTAAGCGTAACTGCTAAAGACGGATTAGGTAACACAAGTGCAGCAACTAATGTTGTTGTAAAGGATGGAACGCCACCGGCAGCTCCTATTATTACTCAAACAATCACTCATGGTACAACAGTGATCACAGGTAAAGGGGAAAAAGGTTCAACAGTAACAGTTAAAGTTGGAACAAAAGTAATTGCAACTGGTAAAGTAACAACACAAGGAACATTCAAAGTGAAAATTCCGAAACAAAAACGTGGAGTAACTTTATTAATTTCTTTAACTGATGCGGCGAAAAATCAAAGTGTTGTAGTAAAGAAAGTAGTTAAATAATAATCAAGAGCCGAACCTAGTGTCTATTAGACAGAAGGATTCGGCTCTTTTTTAATCTCGAAAAGGTGTTAAATATTTATTATGCCATTTTGATAAAACTAATAAAGCAATAATAGAGCCAATTAAGGTCAAACTCATATCCCACTGTGCATCCCAAATATCTCCCTGCATTCCAACAAATTGCTTCGCTTCCTTATTACCAGACCGAATAGCCGAATAAATCCACTCAATTATTTCATATAAAGCTGAAATTGATAATGAGATAGAAAGAGTTAACCAAACGATCCAATTTCTTTTTAATAACGTTTTTCGTATTAAAATTTCTCTAATCACAATGGCGATAAACCCTTTAAAAAAATGTCCAAAACGATCATAATGATTCCGACTTAAATCAAATGCATCTTTAATCCAATTAAATAAAGGAACGTCATCGTAAGTATAATGACCACCGATAAACGTCAAAATTGATAAAATTGCAATAATCGCATATGAAAGATTAGTAAACTTGAACTTATGATAAACCACCAAAACTACAATACATCCCACCACAGCAGGCAGTACTTCTAATACCCAAATAAGATATCCCGATGGTCTAATAACAGACCATATGAAAACAGCACTAACGATCAATAATAAGAATATATGGACTTTCTTGTGATTGCTCTCCAACAAATCTCACTCCACTAAAAGTATTAATATATACAGTATGAGAAAAATCTGCTTATTCAATACAGAGCTAGGCAAACGAGAAATGCAAAAAGGCAGCGGAAATTGGTAAGAAGATAAATTCTATTTACAGAAAAAAACTGGTATTTAGAGAAGATGGTTGGAAAGAAAGGTACTCGATTCCTATGGGAGTAGATGGCATTTGAGAGCAAGGAGGCTTGTATAGGAGCGCCAATTAGTGTCTTTCTGGGAGAGAATATCCATGATTAGTAAAGAAGATTTTTCTCTTAACAGATTAGATTAAAACGGAGGTATTCTACTACTGTGGAAGTAGCGGGAAAGAAGAGGCATAGGTGACTTGTTTGCGAGCCTCACTGAATGTCTAACGGAAAGAGAATGATATCATGGATCAGAAATCAACATTCTTTTTAAATGAAGCAAAAATTTATTTTTAATTTTTACATGTTTTATTTTAAAAGAAAGCAACCAAAAAAGAAAATAGATTGAAACGAAAGGTGCTCGACTCCTGTGGGAGTAGCGGGACAGGTGAGACCCCACAGGCGCGAATGCATTGAGGAGGCTCATCGCCCGCCCCATGGAAAGCGAACACCTTGGAGCAGAAATAAAGATTCTATCTATTACAGAGCTAAAAGTTTTAGGTACTGTTAAGGTTTAATGTCTATAGTTAAACAAAAGAAAGTACTAGAGTCTATTTAGTTATGGTCTACTTTATTTAACAGAAAGCAACCATTTAAAAGAAAATAGATTGAAACGAAAGGTGCTCGACTCCTGTGGGAGTAGCGGGACAGATGAGACCCCACAGACGCGAATGCGTCGAGGAGGCTCATCGCCCGCCCCACGGAAAGCGAGCATCCTGAAGTGGAAATCAAGAAACTTCTTCCTTCCTAAAAGGAATGAATGATATAAAGGTTGCAAGTGTATCCTTCTATTCAAATCAAATAAAAAAAGAAAACTAATTAACATTCAAATTAGTTTCCTTTAATGACTCATATTATTTTAAACTAACAATCTTCAAATCCTTTGACTGTAAATGCTCAATAATCTTCGGTAAAGCCTCTACAGAAGCCTCTGATTCATGCAAAAGAATGATACAACCGGAATCCGAATTACTCTTTACATATTTAAGAATTGAATTAGCATCACGGTTTTTCCAATCCTCAGTATCCTTATTCCATAAAACCATTTTATAATTATATTTTTGCATTATATCATTAGTGTACTTGTTTTTTGCTCCATACGGAGGTCTAAACAATGTAACATTTTGATGTGTAATATTCTTAATTAACTTACTTGATTGAAGTATATCATTTTCTTGTTTTTTATAAGTTAGAGTAGTAAAATCCTGATGGTTCATCGAATGACTACCAATTGAAAATCCATTTGAATGTGCATACTTAACTTGATCCGGATACTGTTTAACGTTTTGTCCAATATAGAAAAACGTTCCACCAGCCTGATTCTTTTTTAATAGATTAATAATCTTAGAAGAATATTTAGAGGGTCCATCATCAAAAGTAAGAGCCACACTTCCTTTTGGAATACTGTATGTTACTACATTATTTAATGTAATACTTGGAAGAGTAGGTTTCGCAATAACAGGTTTTTTCGGTTTATTAATTTTTTGTATTTCTTCTTCTTTTATTTTTAGTTTATCGGCTTTAACAACACTTTCAGCCTTAACAGGTGTTTGTTCACAAAATAATGTTTTATTAATACAAGAATGACTAATATAACCTATGAGGATAGTAGAAATGAGACTAAGCATAGCAACAGCAATCCAACCGACCATTGCAAAGTGGTTACGTGGGCTAGTCTCTTCCACTTTTTTTGTTTGATTTGAAAACATGTAAGGTAACTCAAATATAGATTCTAAATCAACAATGTTTTTGATCGCATGTAGTCTATTATGATATTCTTCGGAACAGATAAAATTGATTTTTTCACTCTTATCCATATAAGTTCGTGTCATATAGCTACTGAACAGTCTTGAATTCTGATCGAATGAACTATGAAGAGAGAGTCTATATTTATAATTTTCTCCAATAATGGAGTCTAATAGATTAGCAGTATCATTGTCAATTTCCCAAAGTAGTTCAACTTCTTCATTAAATACTAATCTAATATGTAAAAATGATTTATCAATTGATCGTTTGATTGATAAAAGCTCAATTAGTTTTCCTTGGTAAATTGACATGATTGCCTCCTAACTCTTGTAATCTTTTATTCTGGAACAGTTACTGACGTAGCAGGTTTTGTTGAGAAAGAAAAAGACATGCGCTCAGTAAAATCGTTAATTGTCTTCATTAACTCGTTCTTTTCATCAAGTATTTTATGATACTGTTCAACATATTTTTGATTTTCTATTTCTAAATCTCTAATTTTTTCTTCGAGGTCTTTAATTTTAATCATGTTTTGATATTGTGTTTTAGTCGAGATATCATTTAACTTATTGTACTTTTGAACTTCTTTTTCTAATTGATTTGTCATTTTTTCAAATTCATTATTGGAATTATTTTGATATTCCTTATAATCTTCAATCAATTGATCATAGCTCATTTGTTTCTTTGTAAGCTTGCCTTCAACTACACTAATTTCCTTGTTTTTTTCTTGGATAATTTGATCTTTCTTCATTTGATCATGTTTTAATCGGCTAATCATTTCATTAGCAGTATATAACTGATCCTCTAAATCTTTATTTTTAAAAATTGTAAGTTGGCGGTCATTTAGCATATTTTCTAATGAAATAATTAAGTCTAGTGAGACTTTATCTTGATTATCCTTTGAAAAAGGTTGCTTTTGAGTATTTGACTCTATTGCTACAGCTTCTTCTATTAAAAGATCATCTGCACCCTCGGACGAGATATGCTGTACATTAATAGATGCTTCGTACTGATTTTGTTTAGAAAGAACTCCTTTTAACCAATCAATTGACTTGTTTTTTGAATCTTTGGTCATGTTTTTCGCTCCTATGACTTAAAATGAAGATTGAGTATAAACTGTAAAAAATATATAGTAAGTAATGCCTTTATTAGAAAGTTTTTACTAATATTACAAAAATGTCGAAAATTCTATTATTAATTAATTTAATTGTAAAGTTATGTAACAAATTGTCAATGAAATGAAATGAAAATAGTTCAATTGTACGGAGAGTGTCGAATGGTAATAGAATAGAATGGACTATAAATATTAATGATGAGTTGCTATTAATGAGTAATTGGATTCTAAAAAAATAGAAAATATTGTAAGTACTTACAAAGGTAAGTGTCAGTTTATAAAACTTTATGTTTTATACCGCATAATCTTGTTGTTATAAGCATCTTTTTTTGATATGTTTAAGAAAAGTGTCGTAAAATTGGATGTTTTCAGGAGACTACCTATAATATAGGAGAATTAAATGAATATAAAAGAGGATAAATATAACATTAAGTTAGTTTCCATAATAGGAAGTTTAATCATCTTAGAATTACTTGCTTCTACTTTACTTCTACATGATAGTTTAACCCATGCTGTGATAGATACAGCCTTCATCTTAGTCATTTTACTCCTAGTTGTTTTATTTTTAAAAATGAAAGACAAAGGTTCAACGGATTACCTTAAGGATCGACAAAGATTAGATCACATTTTCGATACACTTGATGTGGCGATTTGGTCTCATGATTTGAAAACAAATACATTATTAATTACACCAGGTATTGAAAACCTTTATGGTTATTCTTTAGAAAAATTCTACGAAGACTTATCACTATGGAAGAAAGTTATCCATCCAGAAGATTTATATGTACTTGATGAACGTGAAAAAATGCTTTCACTGGGAAAAGCAGTTACAAGTATCTATCGAATTATTCGTAGTGATGGAGAAGTACGATGGCTACAGGATCGAGGAATTCCAACAGTCGACGAAAAAGGGAAATTAGTAGATTTTAGTAGTGTTCTTTTTGACATTACAAACCGTAAAGAAAGTGAAGACCAATACCGAACGTTAGTTGAAATGTCACCAGACATAATTGCAGTATATAGTAGAGGTCGAATTGATTATATTAATGAAGCCGGATATAGACTTTATGGTGCGTCAAGTCATAAAGAATTAATTGGGAAACCTCCGTCAAAACTAATACATCCTAATATTTTAAGACAAATTAAAGAAAACGAACTTGTAATAGATGAGCAAATAGAAAAAATGAGATTTGAATTTCAAGCACTACGCCTGGATGGTGAGAGCATTGAGGTTGAAATGACAACAATGCCGATATTCTATGAAGGACGAGTTGCGACACAAATCGTTGGTAGAGATATTTCTGATCGTAAAAAAGCCGAACAAACAATTCAACATATGGCATATTACGATGGACTTACTGGTCTGCCTAATAGAAATATGTTTAGAAAGTATTTAAATGAAGTTTTACATCAAACAAAGTGTCAAAAACTTGCTATATTGTTCTTAGATTTAGATCGATTTAAAATTATCAATGACACAAAGGGTCATTCAGTTGGAGATCAGTTACTACAAATAGTAGCAAACAGATTAGAGTCTGTTTTTAATAGTAAAGGCATGGTTTCTAGACAAGGTGGTGATGAATTCATCATCTTACTTGAAGAAATTGATCAAGAACAGGTAATTGAAGTTGCACAAAGTATTTTAAGTGAATTTGGTAGTCCGATAGAACTCGAGAATCTTGAATTTTTCGTTACACCAAGTATTGGAATTAGTATGTACCCAGCTGACGGTGAAGATGAAGAGACATTGATTAAAAATGCTGATACGGCAATGTATTTAGCAAAAGAGCGTGGAAAAAACAATTATCAATTCTATTCTTCTAAACTAGCTGAGCTAACATCTCGTAAATTAGACCTTGAAAAATGGTTGCGAAAATCAATGGAGAAAAACGAACTAACGCTTAACTACCAACCACAAATTGATTTGGAAACAAATAAAATTATTGGTATAGAAGCCCTTATACGTTGGCATCATCCTGAAAATGGTATTATTTCTCCAGCTGATTTTATTCCACTTGCAGAAGAAACTGGACTCATTGTTCCAATGGGGAAATGGATTTTAAAAGAAGCTTGTACACAAAATAAAAGATGGCAAGACCTAGGATTTGATCCAATCCCAATTGCAGTGAATATTTCAGTGCGTCAAATTCAAGAGGATAATTTTGTAGAATCAGTATTACAAATATTAGAAGAAGTTGGCCTAAATCCTCGATATCTTGAGCTAGAAATCACAGAGAGTATAATGCAGGATATTGAAAGATCTACAATTGTTTTAAATCAGTTAAAGGAAATTGGTGTTCAGATTTCTATAGATGATTTTGGTACTGGCTATTCATCTCTAAGTTATTTAAAGCATTTACCAATTGATAGCTTAAAAATTGATAAGTCATTTGTAGATGACATTATCAATCATTCAAATAAAGGTGAAATGGTAAAAACAATAATAGATATGGGACATAATTTGAACTTTAACGTAATTGCAGAAGGAATTGAAAAAGAGGAGCAGGTTATATTCTTAAAGCAGTATGCATGTAATGTAGGACAAGGTTATTTTTATAGCAGACCTTTGCCTGTTCAACAATTGGAAGAACTGTTATTAAAAAATAGAAATGAAAAAGCATTCCATTAAATTAGGATGCTTTAGAGTGTAAAAAAATTAGAATAACAGTTAAAAAGCATCCTATTCATTAGGATGCTTTTTTTATAACTACATCTCTCTCGTAAATGTAGTGCTAGTAGAATTATTTCTTCCATATGTAAGTAGTCTCCAAATATATTCAAGTGGTCCATATTTCCAGTTGGATAAGATATATTTAGAAAACTGTATTTGTAAGATGATGATGATAATTGCATATAAGGGCTGCATCCAAAGTGCAATGGAAAATGTATCTTTAATGAAAAATGAAACAATTGCCAATGTAATAATAGAATGAGTTAAATAGTTTGTAAATGCCATTTTACCAAGCGGTGCAAGGAAGGAAAGTCTTTTTTCCCATAATGGTTTTTGTTGTAATCTTAATATGGTACAAACATAGAAAGTTGCTAAAAGCTTACCAGTTATGAATACGTAGTAGCTTGAAGTAATTTGGTGATGAACATACTCTTGAACCATCAAAACAAAAAAAGGTACAGATGCAATTAATACTAAATATTGAACTGTTTTAATTCCTTTTAAATAAGTAGATGTGTTGGTAAATAAGCCAGCTTTTGCACTTGCCATACCTACTAAAAAAATAGGAATAAATTCAAAAGGAAATACACTTATTTCATAAGGAATGGATTTTAAGAAGAAATTCCATCTTTCTTTCATTTGCTCGAAAAAATGATAATAATAATTTACTTCACCATTTTCATTTTTAAAAGCAGTAAATAGATTACTAGATGATTCGTTAGTAGAATTGTCTGACGAAAAGTGAACTAACGATTCTAGGGAAAAGTATATTAAAAACAAACAACCTGCCCAAATCAACATCTTTTTTACGCTACTTTTATAGAATAATAGTAAAACAAAGCCGAGCAACGCATATGTATGTAAAATATCTCCCGCCCATAAAAATAATATATGAATCACTCCGAAAATAAGCATCCAAGCCAATCGTCTACTAAAAAACTTGTATGGCGATAATCCCTTTTTTTCAATACTCTTCATAAAATAAAATCCACTTACTCCAAATAAGAATGCAAAGATTGTATAAAACTTTGTTTGAATAAACATGTCATATATTAATCTAATAAAACGATCTATACCAACATATTCAAAATGATAGTAAAAATCAGGCATGAACATTGAAGGTATATTGACGAAAAAAATGCCAATTAAGGCAAAACCACGAATGATATCTATTGATATGATTCTTTCTTTTGTGTTTGATAATGGTAAATTCATTTTTAATCTCCTTTTAATAATTAGTTTTATTATAAAGGATTAGGCGTTCTTTTGCCTTTTTTTCTTGACCGTTTTCTTTTAATAAGAACTACTCTTAGATTTCCACTCGAGGATACTCACTTTCCGTGGGGCTTGCGGCGAGCCTCATAGGCCCACACGAAGTGGGAAATGCATGCGTTACGACAGGACGTCGTGGTTTTAGAGCATGCCTACCTTTCCCCTAGTGTGGTCTCACCTATCCCGCTACTCCCACAGGATTCTCGCACTTTCCGTTTCATTCAACTTTTTCATCGATTGTTTGGTTTATTAAACTATCACCCTTTAGAGAAGGGTTATTATCCAATTAAAAATAGAAGAGATTAAATAAAGAATATTGATGTTGAATTGACATTTATCAAACAACATCATATTATGTTTATAAATAAATAAACAAATAAAGGTTGTGTTTGGTTTTATGGAAAACGCAGAAGTTTTTTGGAATGCTAATTTGGAAGAACTTAAAAAAGGTTATATAAATGAAAATGAACATTATGTTTGTTTGTTATGTAGTAAAAAAATTGAAAAGGGAATTATTTATCAAGAAGATGGTATCTTCTATGAAGCTGAAAAGTATATGAAACTTCATATTGAAAGTATTCACGAATCAGTTTTTGATTATTTAATTCAGCTTGATAAGAAGCTAACTGGATTAACGGAGCATCAGAATCATCTTCTACGACTTTTTTATTTAGGAAAAAGTGACGCAGACATTCAGAAGGAAACAGGAATCGGTAGTGCTTCTACAATTCGGAATCACCGTTTCGTTTTAAAAGAAAAGGAACGTCAAGCTAAGTTGTTTCTAGTATTGATGGAGCTTTTAAAAGAAAAGGATCAGCATGCTCCAAGTTTTTTACCACTGCATAAGTCTGCAAAAATGGTGGATGAAAGATATAACATTACTGAAGATGAAAGAGAAAAAAGTTTGAAGAAATATTTTCCTGAAGGAATGAATGGACCATTAAAAAAATTCCCACTGAAGGAAAAACAAAAGCTAGTAGTTCTAAGAGAGATTGTGAAACGATTTGATCCAAATAAAATCTATCATGAAAAAGAGATTAATGAAGTGCTAATAACTATCTACGATGATTATGTGATCTTAAGAAGATATTTAATTGAGTACGGTTTTATTGATCGTAAACCTGATGGTAGTCAATATTGGTTAAAAGAATAATAAAAGCGAGGTTAATAAAAATGAATCGTAAAAAAGAATTAAAGGTGCAATATAAAGAAACAAAGACTCAAGCTGGAGTTTATCAAATTAAGAATTTGGTGAATGGTAAAGTTTTTATTGGAAGTACAATGAATTTTAAAACTTTAAATGGAAAGAAATTCGAATTAGAGGCGGGTTCTTCGACAAATAAGCAACTCCAAAAAGAGTGGAATGAATTTGGAAAAGATCAATTTATAATAGAAGAATTAGAAACGCTAAAAGTAAAAGAAGAACCATACTTTGATGCAAAGCGTGAATTGAAGAAACTAGAGGAGAAATGGTTAAATGAGCTTTCACCATATGGTGAGCGAGGCTATCATACAGAAAAAATAAAATAAGGAGGGAGGTTCATGATTCAAACTGAAAAAGTGAGTACAGTAGATGTAAATACGTCTAAACAAAAACTCACACTATTACGTCCAATGGTCATATTTCTTATACCATTATTATTCAGTAATATTTTACAGTCTATTGGCCAAGTATTTAGCATGATCGTTGTGGGGCATTGGCTAGGGGAAAGTGCATTAGCAGCAATATCGGCATTCTTTCCATTGTTTTTTCTATTAATATCTTTTGCTATTGGGATTGGATCTGGTAGTTCGATATTAATAGGGCAAGCATATGGCGCAAAAATGACTGAAAGATTAAAGTCAATTGTTGGTACAACGTTAACTTTTACTTTTATACTAGGTCTTGTTCTTGCAATCATAGGGAGCTTTTTTACAGAGGATATCTTAAAAGGTATGGGTACTCCTGGGGATATATTAGAGGTTAGTGTTAAATACGCCAGAATATTATTTTGGTCAATTCCAATTATGTTTTTGTATACTGTATACACGACTCTCATGCGTGGGACGGGTGATTCGAAAACACCATTCTACTTCCTAGTCCTTAGTACAATATTAAATGTAGTATTATTACCGCCATTTGTATTTGGGTGGTTAGGAATTCCGAAGTTTGGCATATATGGTGCGGCGTATGCAAGTCTTGTTTCAACAGTCATAACTTTTTTAGCACTACTAGTGTATTTACAGAAAAAACAACATTTAATTCAAATAGACTTTAAATCAAGTAGATATTTGCGTATAGATAGTGGAATCCTAAAACTATTATGTAAACTCGGAATTCCGACAAGTATTAATATGATCTTTCTATCACTGTCTGAAATAGCAGTTATTACTTTCGTAAATAAATATGGGTCTGATGCAACTGCTTCATATGGAGTAGTAAATCAACTACTTAGTTATGTACAAATGCCGTTGCTCTGTATCAGCATTACTGTATCAATTTTTGCTGCCCAATCGATTGGTGCGAAGCAATATGATAGATTGAGTCAAGTTGTTAAAGTAGGTTTGATTCTTAATTATATACTTGGTGGAGTAATTATCTTATTAATGTATTTATTCACAAAACCAATTCTTCAGCTATTTTTAACAAGTCAAACAACATTATCTATTGCAAATAGCTTGTTAATGATCACCCTATGGAGTTATTTAATACTCGGACATACATTTATCATCACTTCAACAATGCGTTCTAGTGGAACAGTTCTGTGGCCAACTATTATTAGTATCATTTCAATTTGGTTAATTGAAGTACCGGTTGCATATCTACTGTCCCATTTTACAAATTTAGGGATGAAAGGTATTTGGATTGGTTATCCGGCAGCCTTTATTGTAGGTCTTGGCTTACAATATTTATACTACCGTTTATCATGGAAGAAAAAGAGCATTACTCGTTTAGTAACATAACTGATAGTTTCATTGAATACGTTATTTAAAGTGAAAGCTAATCTTTACAGATTAGCTTTTTTTCTATTGGAAACCTAATTATGAAAGACTTCGTTTTGTCATATTTTGTCGTATACCTTTAATGTAATAAGTCCATACTTTTATAGATACAACAAATGTATTTTCGTAATCATAACTACAAATTAGTAGGTGAAACATAACTTTTTGATTAGAATAATTTTCTTTCATAGACAATATGATAGGAAATTGTAGGGGGGATTTCAGATGGAGTTGGATAATGTAACGCTCAGTAGATTACTAACGAGCATGACGTTAATTTTTCATATTATTTTCGCGACGATTGGTGTAGGAATACCCTTAATGATTGCAATTGCTGAAGGTCTTGGCATATTAAAAAAAGATCCACATTATACGCTTATGGCAAGAAGGTGGGCAAGAGGTTATACCATTACAGTTGCAGTAGGTGTAGTAACAGGGACGTGTATTGGTCTACAACTATCTTTATTATGGCCAAGCTTTATGCGAATTGCGGGCCAAGCCATCAGTTTCCCATTATTTATGGAGACATTTGCCTTCTTTTTTGAAGCGATTTTTCTTGGTATTTACTTATATACTTGGGACAGATTTAAAAAACCAATCTATCACTGGCTCATTATTATACCTGTCATATTAGGTTCAACATTATCTGCATTTTTTATCACAACTGTTAATGCGTTTATGAATACACCTCAAGGATTTACATTACAGAACGGTGTCATTAAAACTGTAGATCCGATTGCTGCAATGTTTAATCCTGCAGCTCCGTCTAAAACACTTCATGTAATTGTTACAGCATATGTTGCTTCGGCATTGATTTTAACGTCAATTGCTGCAATCCAAATGCTAAGAGGAAAAATTACCGATTACACGAAGAAAGGTCTTCGATTAACAGCAACAATGGGATTAATTTTTGCAGTGTTGACTGGTGTAACTGGAGATATCTCCGCAAAATTTCTTGCTCATTATCAACCTGAAAAACTAGCTGCAATAGAATGGCATTTTGAAACTGAAAAGGGAGCAGACTTTGTTTTATTTGGAACGTTAGATGATGAAACACATGAAGTAAAATATGAGATTCGCATACCGAAATTATTAAGCTTTCTATCTTTTTCTGATTTTAACGCGCCAGTTACAGGTCTAAATGAATTCCCAGAGGATGAAATACCACCTTTATATATTCACTATTTATTTGATATTAAAATGACATTTGTTGGATTGATTATTTCTATGACCTTTTTATTTGTTGCTTTTTCAATTAAGAAAAAAAATTGGATGCATAATAAATTGTTATTAACCGGATTAGCTCTTACGGGGCCTTTAGCGATGATCAATATTGAATTAGGGTGGATGATTGCTGAAATTGGTCGTCAACCGTGGATATTAAGAGGATATATGAAAGTAGCGGAAGGCGCGACTACTGCAAAAGGATTAGGCAGTATGTTTTGGTTATTTTTCGCTTTGTATTTATTCCTTGGCATATTTTGTACAATTGTCATCCGAAAAATGTTTATTCATAATCCACCTGAAGAAGAGTTAGCATATCGTAACAAAAAATGATGTAAAAAGGAGGGTGAACTATGAATACTGAATTATTAGGAATTATTGTGTTATGGACTTTTCTTTATGGATATATTATTGTAGCTTCTATTGATTTTGGAGCGGGTTTTTTCGCTTACTATGGAAAAGTTACGAAGAAAGACCATCTAATTAGTAATATTATTAGTCGTTATTTATCTCCTGTTTGGGAAATAACGAATGTGTTTTTTGTTTTTTTCTTTGTCGGTATTATAGGCTTTTTTCCTAGTGTAGCGTATTACTATGGAACGGCTTTATTAATACCTGGAAGTATTTCTTTAGTGCTATTAGCAATTCGTGGATCGTTTTATGCCTTCTCGAATTATGGTTCAAAGGAAAATAAAATATATCTCTTTCTTTACGGAGCAACTGGATTATTAATCCCTGCATCTTTATGTACGGTTCTCACAATTTCCGGTGGTGGCTATATCGTTGAAAAAAACGGTGTAGTAGAATTTCTGGCAGAAAAACTATTATCAAGTATTTATTCCTGGAGTGTCGTCATCATTGCAATCATTTCAGTACTATACATAAGCGCTACGTTTTTAACGTATTATGCAAGTAAAGCGAAAGATGAAGGTGCATTAGCAATCGTTAGACAATATGCACTGTTTTGGACAGTTCCAACTATTTTATCAAGTTTCTTAGTGTTTGTTGGTTTAAGAGATAACAATCTACACTTTTACCAAAATATTATTGACCGTTATTGGTGGATGTTTTTATTATCATTAATTTGTTTCTTGGTTGCTTCATTGTTAATATTGTTAAAACGCTATTATGGAGTAGCTTTTATATTTGTCATGCTACAATTCTTTTTTGCATTTTTTGGTTACGGCGCTGCACATCTGCCATATATTTTAGACCCGTATATTACAATCTATAATGGCTATACAAATGAAACATCTGGTACGATGTTAGTTATTGTATTTGTATTAGGATTACTCTTACTAGTTCCTTCGCTATTATTTTTATTTAAACTATTTTTATTTGATGCAGAGTATGTTCAAGGGAAAAAATAAAAAGGGGAGATGGAATTGCACTCTTCTAACAAACAGGAAAAGCGGCTTGTCATCTTATGTTTTATCGTAGCATTTATCATGATCCTCTCGTTTATTAGTAAATTATTTCATTAAAAAAATCCTCCAATTGGAGGATTTCATTTTTGTAAGCAAAGTACGAAAACTAAGAGATTCAGTCTGATTGAAAACGTTTGTCTTTCAAGGCGCGAACGTTTGTCAACAGTCTTCTGAAATGATGTTTCCTTCTTTAACGATTAAAGTGCGTGTAGAGACATTTTTAGCGAATTCCATATCGTGAGTAATTACTAGTATGCTCATTCCTTCTGCTGCAAGGTTTTTCATAATAGAAGCTACTCCATTTGTTAATTCTGGATCGAGAGCGGAAGTCGGTTCATCGAAACAAAGAATTTTTGGCTGAAGTGCACATGCTCTTGCTATGGCAACACGTTGCTGTTGACCACCAGATAATTCAAAAGGATAAGCTTCTGCTTTTTGACTTAACCCGACTTGCTCTAATAAAGTAAGCGCTCGACGTTTAGCCTCTTCATTATTCAAGCCTAATACTAGTATTGGGGCTTCAATAATGTTTTCAAGTACTGTTTTATGTGGAAACAAATTAAAGTTTTGAAAAACAAGGCCAACATCTTTTCGAACTTTTAATAAATCTTTTTGTGATTGAATGATTTGTCCATCAATTTCAATTGTTCCACTATCAAATTTTTCTAGGCCATTAACGCAGCGTAGGATTGTTGTTTTACCTGCTCCGGATTGACCTAGTAGAGTGACAATTTCACCTTTATTTACTTCAAAAGAGACTTCTTTTAAAACAGTTTGTTTTCCAAATCGTTTTGTTAATGAATTTACTTTTAACATGAAAGTCCCTCCTTATTCATAATACGAAAATCGATTTTCTAATCGCTTAAAGATATTCGTTAAAATAGCGGTTAAAAGTAGATATAAAATAGAGACAAATAGTAAAGGTATTAATGAAGCACTTGTATTTGATGCGATTTTTGCGACACGTAGCATATCATCAAGCCCAACAACATAGACAAGAGCAGAATCTTTAATGAGTGTGATGACTTCATTCGATACTGGTGGTAATACTTTTTTTGTCATTTGCGGTAAGATAATTCTTTTGAAAGCTTGAGATTTGCTAAGTCCTAAAACTTCTGCAGCTTCATATTGGCCTTTATCAATTGATTGAATGCCAGCTCTAAATATTTCACCAAAATATGCAGCATAGTTTAGTGTAAAAGCTATGATAACCGTAGTAAAACGATCAAAGACTATGCCGATTAAAGGTAAACCGAAAAATATGAAAATTAATTGTAAAAGTAGAGGTGTTCCTCTCATTACAAGGATATATGATTGTATAAATGTTCTAAGTGCTTTATTTCGTGATAATCTGCCAAGTGCGATTACAATTCCAAGTGGAATGGATAACGCTAGAGTAATCATAAATATTTCTAGCGTTACTGTAAGTCCATCCAGCATTGAAGGAATTAAGGATATGATTGTTTCCATTGCGAATGCTCCTTTATTTCAATGTGCCAAACCATTTTTGATAAATTTTGTCGTACGTACCATCTTTTTTCATTGCATCAATTTGTTTATTAATTTTATTAAGTAATTCTTTATCGTCTTTTCTAACACCAATTCCGTAATCTTCTTCACCAAAATTATCTTCTAAAATTTTGTATTTACTTTCGCCTCGTTTATTCATGTAGTAACGTGCTAATGTTTCATCTGCAACAACCGCATCAACTCGTTTTGCTTCTAAGTCCATTAATGCTTGATTATTGTTTTCGTATAATACAGGCTTGCCATCTTTGAATGAATCTACTAAGTCTTTCTCTTTATTAACAGCTTCTAAAGAACTTGAACCTTCTTGAATCCCGACAATTTGATTTTTTAAATCTGATTTAGATTGAATACTTGAATTTGCTAGTGTGATAATGACTTGTCGATTACTTAAGTAAGCTTTTGAGAAGTTAACTTTTTTCTTGCGTTCGTCAGTAATTGAATAACCATTCCAAATTGTATCGATATTACCAGAGATTAATTCAGTTTCTTTCATTGACCAATCAATTGGTTGGAATGTTACTTTCATATTTTCACGTTTGAATACTTCTTTTGCTAAATCAATATCAAAACCTACAAATTTACCTTGATCATCTTTAAAACCCATTGGTACAAAAGTATCGTCTAAACCAAGGACTACTTCATTTGCATTTCTTTTTTCTTTACCACAACCTGAAACGATTAAAATTGATATCATAAGCAAAATAATTGCTGTTATATATTTGTTCTTCATTTTTCTCTCTCCTTAAAATAGTATTTATTTTATATAAACAAAAAACTCCCGTCCTCTAGCTATATAGCATAGCTAGAGGACGGGAGTATTACTCACGTGGTTCCACCTCTATTTATTGATACCTCACGATACCAACCTCTTCGAGTACAGCATTTGAATGCGTACACTCTAGCACGATAACGGGTGCAAAGGATTCCGGAAACAGTCTACTACCTAAAAAGGGTTCGGTGCTCAGCTCAGAGATGTGTTCAAAATATTGTCTTATGCCCCTCGCACCAACCGGGAACTCTCTGTTTAAGAACTTAATATTTTTACTATTTCTCATCATTGCTTTAAATGAATTGTATTATAGATTTGATTA
>Ga0209676_1000316_pt1 | contig 94380 bp, 94 predicted proteins | sample AraplaCvi_mLB_r2_FD_184282 | JGI IMG/M metagenome (GOLD analysis project Ga0209676, IMG submission 184282) | Arabidopsis root microbial communities from North Carolina, USA - plate scrape MF_Cvi_mLB_r2 (SPAdes) (version 2) | ecosystem: Host-associated > Plants > Roots > Endosphere | place: USA...
GCGTAGCCGAACATGATGCCCTGGTCGCCGGCGCCCTCGTCCTTCTTCTCGGTGGCGTCCACGCCCTGGGCGATGTGCGCCGACTGGCCGTGCAGGAAGTTGGAGTACTTCGCTTTCTGCCAGTGGAAGCCCTTCTGCTCGTAGCCGATGTCCTGGATGGCCGCCCGGACCTTGGGCTCCAGCGAACCCAGGATGTCCTTGGTCAGCTGCTTGTTGGCCTTCTTGTCGCCGTCCGGCTTGCCGGCGCGGACTTCACCGGCCAGCACGATGCGGTTGGTGGTGACCAGGGTCTCGCAGGCGACGCGCGCTTCGGGATCAACCGACAGGAAGGCGTCGACGACGGTGTCGCTGATGCGGTCGGCGACCTTGTCGGGATGGCCTTCGGAAACGCTCTCGCTGGTGAAGATGTAGGACGAACGGCTCAAGAGACAGCTCCGGTCATGGAGGATGCGCGCAGGCGTGCGGGCGCCCAGTTCGGCGCCCAGTTAGACCAGAACCATATAAAGATATGTTTATGCGAGCAAGACGAGAGAACCTGAGGCGGCCTTCAGCGCTTCAGGGCCTGTCCACTCAGTCGTCGTCGCCGTTCGCGGCGTCTTCCTCGGCCATCGAGCGCACCAGCTCCAGGATCCGGCGCCGGACCTTGGGACGGGTGATCTTCGGGAACAGCCCCGCCAGCTCCAGGCCTTCCGAGGTCATCAGGAAGTCGTGGACGTAAGGCTCGCCGCCCTCGGCCACGCCTTCGCCGGTCGTGTCGGCCAGGCCCTCGAAGAAATAGGCCACCGACGACTGCAGGCTCTTGGCGATCTCGTAGAGCTTGCTGGCGCTGACCCGGTTGGCGCCGCGCTCGTATTTCTGGATCTGCTGGAAGGTCAGGCCGAGATCCTCGGCCAGCCGTTCCTGGCTGACGCCCAGGATCTTGCGGCGCATGCGGATACGGGCGCCCACATGCAGATCGACGGGATTGGGGTGACGCTCGGCGTCAGACGACTCGCTCATACCAACGCTTGATAGCTGAAATTGCGGTTTTAATTCAGCCCAAGTCTTTCAAGCGCGCAATAGAGGATTAGGTTTTACCTGCCCTCGGGCGAGCTGACGCAACCGCAGATATCAGTAGAAGCGCCAAAAGCCACAGGTCACCGAAGTTGTCGAAGGGTGTAACCCCACCCATTCCTGGTATAATCGCGTCGATCACTCCGCTTTTTCCTAGATCCAGCCGGGTTCCGCCGACGACTCGACCACGGGCGTCGATGACAGCGCTGACTCCAGTAGGAGTCGCCCGCAAGATCGGCTTGGCGCTTTCGATCGCGCGATAGCTGGCCAGGTTCAGGTGCTGCAACGGACCGGATGTCACGCCGAACCAGGCGTCGTTCGAGACATTGATCAGGACCCGGACGTTCGGATCGCGCTTGGCCAGGCCCGGGAACAGGCTTTCGTAGCAGATCAGCGGCTGGGTCAGCAGGTCGGATCGGACCTTCAGCGGCGCCGGACGCGGACCGGTGGCGAAACCGTCGCCCAGATGGGCCAGGCTCTTGAAACCGATCGCGGTCAGCAGCTTTTCGGCCGGCAGATATTCGCCGAACGGCACCAGCCGATGCTTGTCATAGACCCCGACGACCTCGAGGTCGCTCGCCGTGCGGCGCAGGGCGACCAGGCTGTTGTAGTAGGTCGGCTTGTCGATTGGGCCTTCGTAGCGATAGCCGCCGATCAGCAGGGTCTGGCCCGGCCGCAAGGCGTCGATGATCGCCTGTCGCACCCAGGTCCCGGGGGCCATGTAGTCGTCGATCGCCGCCGGCAACGCGCCCTCGGGCCAGATCACCAGGTCGGTAGGCCTACCCTCATAGGGCTTGGCGGTCAGCGAGACATAGGCCTGGACGATCTGGGCGAAACGGGCGGCGTCCCATTTGGCGTCCTGCTGGATGTCGGCCTGGACGATGCGCACCGAGACCGGCGGGCCCTTGGCCAGCGGCCGCGACGACACCGCCGCGCCATAGCCATAGAGGAGAATGAGGCTGGCCAGGCCCGCGCCCAGGGCGATGCGCCCGCCCCTGCCCTCACGCCAGACAGCCGGCGCGGCGGCGATGGCCACGGTGATCCAGGTCAGGCCGTAGGCGCCCACCAGGGCGGCGGCCTGGGAGGGCCAGGACCCGGCCCGCCAGGTCTCGCCCGGCAGGTTCCAGGGAAAGCCGGTCAGCACGTGGCCGCGCGTCCATTCCAGCGCCGCCAGGGCACCGGCGAAGGTCAGGACCCGCCACGCCGTCTTCGGACGAACTAACCGATAGAGCAGCCCCGCCAGACCCCAGAACAGCGCCAGCCCGGCCGCCATGGCCGCGACGGCGAACGGGGCCATCCAGCCCTGGTTGGCCGCGTCGACCATGAAGGCCTCGCCGATCCACCAGGTGCCCAGGCCGAAATAGCCGACGCCCGCCAGCCAGCCGCGCCAGAAGGCCGAGCGCAGCGGCTTGTCGGCATGGACGTCGTCCAGCAGATACAGCAGGCCGGCATAGCCCAAGAGCCCCGGCAGCACGCCGAACGGCGGATGGGCCAGGGCGGCGGCCAGGCCGGCGAGCAGCGCCAGCAACGGGCCGCTCCACGCCTTCGCGCGAAAGCTCGTCCAGACGGCCGTCACGAGGCGGCAAGGTCCTTGGCGGCGGTTTCGGCGAGCGCCGGCGACGGGCCGCCGCGCACCCGCACCCGGCGCACCCTGCGCGGATCGGCCTCGACCACCTCGAACTCGTAGCCGTCGGGATGGGCGATGACCTCGCCCCTCTGCGGCACGCGGCCGGCCAGGGCCACGACCAGACCGGCGACCGTGTCGATATCCTCTTCCATGTCGGACGGCGCCAGTTCGCGCCCGAGCACGGCTTCCAGCTCTTCCAGCGGCGCGCGGGCGTCGGCGTCGAAGATGCCGCCGGGCCGGGCCACGATGGCCACGGCGGCCGCGTCGTCGTGCTCGTCGTCGATCTCGCCGACCACCGCCTCGATCAGGTCTTCCATCGAAACGAGGCCATCGGTGCCGCCGAACTCGTCGATGACCAGGGCCATGTGGATCCGGCTGGTGCGCATGCGCAGCAGCAGGTCGGCGGCCTTCATCGAGGCCGGCACGTACAGGGCGTCCCGGCGCAGCTTGTTCAGGATGACGTCGCCTGGAGCCGGATGCTTCTCGTCGTCGGCCAGCAGGCGGAAGACGTCCTTGACGTGAACGACGCCCACCGGGTCGTCCAGCGTCTCGCGATAGATCGGCATCCGCGAATGTTCGGCCTCGGTGAACTGGGCCACCACCGCCTCGAACGGCGTCGACAGCTCGACGGCCACGATGTCGGCGCGCGGGGTCATCACGTCGGCGACCCGCAGGGTCTGGAAGGCCTCGGCCTGGTCGACGATGTCGACCGCGCCGGTCGCCGGCGGCGGTTCGGGCGGCCGCGCGGACTCGCCGCCGCCGGTCAGCTGCCGGCGCATGCGTCGAAGGAACGCCCGCACGCCCCGGCTTCTTCGGACCGGAACGGCGGGCTGTTGACTAGGCTCGTCGCTGGGCATGGCCCTGTTCAGCGCCCCTCTTCGTCACCGGCGTAAGGATCTGGAACGTCCAGACCCGCCAGGATTTCGCGTTCGAGCGCTTCCATGGCTTCCGCCTCGTCGTCGCCCTCGTGGTCGTATCCTAGGAGATGAAGCACGCCATGCGCCACCAGATGTTGCAGGTGGTGGCTAAGGGGCTTGCCCTGCTCGGCCGCCTCGCGGGCGCAGACGCCGTAGGCCAGGGCGATATCGCCGATCTGGCCCTCGGGATTAGGGGGCGAAGGGAAGGACAGGACGTTGGTCGCATAGTCCTTCTGGCGGAAGTCGCGGTTCAGGGTCTGGACGCTGTCGTCGTCGGTCAAGAGGATCACGATCCCCTGGCCTTCGATGTCCTCATGGGCGTCCAGCACGGCCTGGGCCGCGCGCCAGACCAGGGCCTCGGCGTCCTGCGCCGCCGCGGTCCAGGCCTCGTCCTCGATCTCGATGTCTACGGTAATGGTCATTTACCGGGGAGTACTCTGCGCCGCGTCGGCGTCATAGGCCTTAACGATCCGCTCGACGAGCGGGTGGCGCACGACGTCGGAGGCGGTGAACTTCGACACCGCCACCCCCTCGACCCCTTCCAGGATCGAGACGGCGTGGGCCAGGCCCGAGTCCCGCGGGTTCAAGAGGTCGACCTGGGTCGGGTCGCCGGTGACGACCATGCGGGCGCCCTCGCCGATCCGGGTCAGGACCATCTTCATCTGCAGGCGCGAGCAGTTCTGGGCCTCGTCGACGATGACGAAGGCATGCGCAAGCGTGCGGCCGCGCATGAAGGCGATCGGGGCGACCTCGATCTCCAGCTTCTCGCGACGCCGGCGCAGCTGGTCGGCGCCCATGATGTCGGTCAGAGCTTCCCAGACCGGTGCCATGTAGGGGTCGACCTTCTCGTTCAGGTCGCCCGGCAGGAAGCCCAGCTTCTCGCCGGCCTCGACGGCGGGACGGGTGACGATCAGGCGGTCGACCTCGCCGCGCATCAGCATGCCGGCCCCGTGGGCCACAGCCAAGAAGGTCTTGCCGGTGCCGGCGGGACCCAGGCCGAAGACCAGCGGATGGGTCGCCATGCGCTCCAGGTACTGGGCCTGGCTCTTGGTCTTGGGCGAGACATTGCCCTTGCGCACGGCGCGCGGCGAGGCCTGGCCGCCAGTCTCGTGGGCGCTGCCGATGGCGATGCGGACATCGGCCTCGACCACCTCCTCGCCGGCGTCAGCGCGGGCGGCCAGGGTCTGCAGCACCCGCTTGGCGCCGGTGCGGCCCCGCGCGTCGCCGGTGATGGTGACGCCGCCGCCCGGGGTCTCGATCAACACCTTGAAGGCGTCCTCGATCAGGGCGGCGTGACGGCCCGACGGACCGGTAACGGCGACGACGGCGTCGTCGGACAGCGGCAGGAACTCAGGCGTACGGCTCAAGCGGTCTCCAGAACAGCGTTGGTTTCGAGCACGCCCGCCAGGCTCATCTTGGCGGCGTCCTCGATACGGACAGGCACGATCGTCCCGATCAGGCTTTCAGGGCCCGAGACGTGGACGGCCTGCAGATATGGGCTGCGACCCACGACCTGGCCAGGGTGGCGGCCGGCTTTCTCGAACAGCACCGGCAGCACCTTGCCGACCTGGCTGGCGTTGAAGGCCCGCTGCTGCTCGTCGAGGAGCTGGTTCAGGCGCTCCAGGCGCTCGGCCTTGACCGCCTCGTCGACCTGGCCGGGCATGGCCGAGGCCGGCGTGCCGGGGCGGCGCGAATATTTGAACGAGAAGGCCGAGGCGAAGCCGACCTCGCGGACCAGTTCCAGGGTCTTGTCGAAGTCGCCGTCGCGCTCGCCCGGGAAACCGACGATGAAATCGCCGCTCATGGCGATGTCGGGACGGGCCGCGCGGATCTTCTCGATCAGCTTCACATAGCTCTCGGCCGTGTGGTCGCGGTTCATGGCCTTGAGGATCTTGTCGCTGCCCGCCTGCACCGGCAGGTGGAGGTAGGGCATCAGCTCCGGCAGCTCGCCGTGGGCCTCGATCAGGTCCTCGCCCATGTCGCGCGGGTGGCTGGTCGTGTAGCGAATACGGTCCAGGCCATCGATCCTGGCCAGCTGGCGCACCAGCTTGGCCAGGGTCGAACCGTCGCCGTCATAGGCGTTGACGTTCTGGCCCAGCAGGGTGACCTCGCGCACGCCGGCGCCGGCCAGGCGCTTGGCCTCCTCGACGATGTCGTTCACCGGGCGCGACCACTCGCCACCGCGGGTATAGGGCACCACGCAGAAGGTGCAGAACTTGTCGCAGCCCTCCTGCACGGTCAGGAACGCGGTGACCCCGGTCACGTGGCGCTCGGCCGGCAGGGCGTCGAACTTCTCGTCGGCGGCGAAGTCGGCGGCCAGGCGCTCGCCGGTCGCCCGGTGGGCGCGGGCGATCAGCTCGGGCAACTGGTGATAGGCCTGCGGCCCGACGACCAGATCGACCGCCTTCTGGCGATGCATGATCTCCTTGCCTTCGGCCTGGGCGACGCAGCCGGCCACGGCGATCGTCATCCGACCGCCGGCGTCGGCCTTCCGATCCTTCATCTGCTTGATGTAGCCGAGCTCGGAATAGACCTTCTCGGTCGCCTTCTCGCGGATGTGGCAGGTGTTCAGCACCACCAGGTCCGCGCCCTCGGGGTCATCGACGACGCCATAGCCCAGCGGACGCAGGACGTCGGCCATGCGCTCGCTGTCATAGACGTTCATCTGACAGCCGTAGGTCTTGATAAAGAGGCGCTTTTGCGGGGTCTCGCTCATCCGCGAGGTTATGGGGGCGCAAAGGCCCGCACGCAAGGTCCTCCCCTTTTGGGGGAGGTGGCCCGGAGGGCCCGAGGGGGCAGCGCGGCCTATGCCCAGATGGCCCCCTCAGTCGCTCCGCGACAGCTCCTCCAGAGGGGGAGCATCCCCCTACTCCTCCAGCGGAACCCCGTAGAGCTCTAGCCGGTGGTCGATCAGCTTGTAGCCGAGCTTCTTGGCGATGGCGTGCTGCAGGGCCTCGATCTCCTCGTCCACGAACTCGACGACCTTGCCGGTCTTCATGTCGATCAGGTGGTCGTGGTGGTGGTCGGGCGTCTCTTCGTAACGCGAGCGGCCGTCACGGAAGTCGTGGCGCTCGATGATGCCGCTTTCCTCGAACAGGCGGACCGTGCGGTAAACCGTGGCGATCGAGATGTGCGGATCGATGGCGTGGGCCCGGCGGTGCAGCTCCTCGACGTCCGGATGGTCGTCGGCCGACGACAGCACGCGCGCGATCACGCGGCGCTGATCCGTCATGCGCATGCCTTTTTCGATACAGGCCTTTTCGAGTCGATCCACGGCGGAACCTCCGTCTGAGTCGCCGGCAAGATAGGCGGTCGGACTCTAAGTGTTAAGCGCCCGACGCATGACAAGCGCGTCCTTGGCCCCATCCGGATGGGGATAATAGCCCTTGCGTAGGCCGACCTTGGCGAAACCCGTCGCCTGGTAGAGCGCGATCGCCGCCTGGTTGTCGGCGGCGACCTCCAGGAACAGGGCCTCGGCGCGGGTCTCGGCGGCGATGCCCGCCGCCATTTCGACCAGGGCCGCGCCCCAGCCACGCCGACGGGCGGCCGGATCGACGGCGATGGTCAGGACCTCGGCCTCGCCCGCGATCGAGCGGCACAGGATGAAGCCCTTGGTCTCGGCAGGCTCTCCCGCCTCGCCCAGCACGGCGAAGGCGCCGGGGGATTTCAGCAGTTCGTCGAATTCGACCGCCGTCCAGGGCCGGGGAAAGGCCTTGTCGTGGATATCCGCGAGATCGAACGAGGCTTCCGAGCCGACGGGACGCAGGTTCATGTGATGACTTCAGGCGGCCGGCAGCGTGGCATAGGGCGCGCGCAGATAGAGCGGCCGAGGCGAATGGGCGGGCGCGGGCTTGGCGGCGGCCAGACGGGCGACGGCGACGGGATCGGGCGCGGCCGGGGTCAGCACGGTCGCCGACGCCAGCGCCTCGGCCAGCAGCGGCGCGCCCGAGCCGACCAGGGTGGCCGGACCGCCCGAATAGAGCTCGGCCAGACGCGCGGCGGCCTCGCCCAGGTCCAGGGCATCGGGGGCCATCAGCGCGACGCCACCCTCGAAGACCTGGATATAGACCTGGGCCATCCGCGCATCGATGACGGCGGCGGTGAAGCCGTTGCAGCCGAACGCCAGGCTCTCCAGCGTGTTGACGCCCACGCACGGGATCGACAGCGCCGTGGCCAGCCCCTTGGCGAAGGCCAGGCCCACGCGCAGTCCGGTGAACGAGCCCGGACCGACGGTGACGCCGATACGCTCGAGGTCGGTGAAGGCCACGCCGGCCTCGGCGGCGGCCTCGCGGGCGATGATCCCGATCCGCTCCTGGTGGCCGCGGGTCATGGGCTCGCTTCTGGCGGCCAGCACGCGCTCGCCGTCCAGCACGGCGACCGAACTGGCGCCGAGGCAGGTGTCGATCGAGAGGATCATGGGGACCTCAGGCCGAACCGACGTTCGCGCCCTCGGCGGGACGCCAGACCAGCTCGTTCAGCTGACCCTTGGCCTTGAGGGTCGCCTCGGGCGGCACGGCCTTGCCGGTGTAGCCGGGGACGCCGAACACGTAGGAGACGGTCGGGGCTTCCGGGCGCACGCAGATCGTCTGGTTGATCTCGCGCCCCTCGCCGGCCCGGCACTGATCGACGGTGAAGCCGAGGTCGGCCCATTTGGCCAGCAGCCGCTCGTCCTTCGGGCCTCGCGCGTCGCCGGCATTGACGCGGACATAAGCGATCTCGCCCTCGTCGGTCTTGCCGACCTCGGCCAGCGGGACGTTGTCCTGCTCGATATTGATGATCGGCTGGGCCGGGCCCTCGCCGAAATGCAGGAAGGCTTGATCGACCTTGGCCTTGGGGAACAGGACCTTCAGCGTCGCCAGGTCGAAAGCCACTGAGGCGTTGATCGGCCCAACGCCGTCCTTGGTCACCTTCAGCGGGCCGCCGGCATAGGGCGCAATGGCGACGTGGACGGGGGCTTTCGAGCCGGTCTCGGGCGCCGCGGGGGTCGTGGCCTCATCCTTCTTGGCCGGCCCGCAGGCGGCGAGGACGAGAAGCGGCAGGGCGATAAGGGTGTGACGGAGGGTCATGATGTCTTTCTAGCGAATGTACATGGCATGCACAAAACGCTTGTCGCCCCCGATCGCCCTGCCGTCGGATCAGAGGATCTTCGCCGCTTCGTCGAAGTCCAGGCGCGGATTGCGGGGGAACAGGCCCTCTTCCGTGCCGTGACCGATCGAGACGATGAAGTTGCTCTTGATGTTCGTGCCTGCGAAGAACTCGGCGTCGACGCCGGCATTGTCGAAGCCCGACATCGGGCCGACGTCCAGGCCCAGCGCCCGCGCGGCGAGGATGAAATAGCCGCCCTGCAGCGAGCTGTTGCGCAGCGCGCCCCACTCTCGGGCCTGCATGTCGTTGAACCAGTCCTTGGCGCCCGGGGCGTGCGGGAACAGCTTGGGCAGGGTTTCCGGGAAGTCGAGATCGTAGCCGACGATCACCGTCACCGGCGCCTGGCGGATCTTCGGCGCGTTCGAGCCCGACGACAGCTTGGCCAGACGCTCCTTGGCCTCTTCCGAGGTCAGGAAATAGAAGCGGGCCGGCGTCGAGTTGGCCGCGGTCGGACCGAACTTGGTCAGCGCGTAGAGCTCGCGCAGCACGCTTTCCGGCAGCGGCGTCGGATCCCAGCCGTTGCGCGTGCGCGCCTCGGTGAACAGCTGGGCGAGCGAGGCGTCTTCGAGCTTGGCCATGAGCAATCCTTGAGGAAGCTATTTGCAACTACAATAGTTACAATAAGGACTTCCTAGCCTGCGCGCAAGCGAGGCGCGTCGGCTTTACGGACTCTAGCCCAGGGTCTGCTCGACCCGCGTCACTTCCGGCACATAGTGCTTCAGCATGTTCTCGACGCCCGACTTCAGCGTCGCCGACGAGGACGGGCAGCCCGAGCAGGCGCCGCGCATGTGCAGCCAGACCACGCCGGTCTTGGGCTCGAAGCGCGAGAAGACGATGTCGCCGCCGTCCTGGGCCACGGCCGGACGGATGCGGGTGTCCAGCAGTTCCTTGATCTCGGCGACGATCTGCGAGGCTTCCTCGTCATAGACGCCGTCCTCGTCGTGGCCGCCGCCCTCGGCCGCGTCCAGCAGCAGCGGGCGACCGCTGGTAAAGTGGTCCATGATCGCCGCCAGGATCGGCGCCTTCAGGTACGGCCATTGGGCGTCCTCGCCCTTGGTCACGGTCAGGAAATCGGGACCGAAGAACACCCGCGTCACGTCGCCGAGGTCGAACAAGGCCTTGGCCAGCGGCGAGGCGTCGCCCTCTTCCGGGGTGCGGAACTCGCGAGCCCCCTCACCCAGCACTTCGCGACCGGGCAGGAATTTCAGGACCTCGGGGTTCGGGGTGGTTTCGGTCTGGATGAACATGGCCGACAGATGGACCCGGCGGCTTCCTGACGCAAGGGCGACCGACCTGGAGCGCGCTCGATGCGCGCTCCAAACCCTTGATTGGCGAGCCCGCTTGTCCGGCTCGCCAAGCCGGGCGTGCTCCCACGCATTTTAAAAGTGACACAGGCGTCATTTTCTGGCGTGATGCCCGCAGAACAACGATCCGCGGGAGGATCCGACGATGAGCGACGGTTCGGTTGACTTGAAGGCTGACGCCCGGGCCCAGGCCTATGCCATGCCGCTGGAGGACATCCACGTCGCCAGTCCGGCCCTGTTCCAGGCCGACGCCATGTGGCCCTACTTCGAACGCCTGCGGAAGGAAGACCCCGTGCACTTCTCGCAGGGCGACGAGGACACCGGGCCCTACTGGTCGATCACCCGCTACAACGACATCATGACCGTCGACACGACCCACCAGGTCTTCTCGTCGGACGCCCATCTGGGCGGCATCACGATCCGGAACTTCGACGAGGACTTCGTCCTGCCGATGTTCATCGCCATGGACCAGCCCAAGCACGACATCCAGCGCAAGACGGTCAGCCCGATCGTCTCGCCGGCCAACTTGGGCCGCCTGGAAGGCATCATTCGCGAACGCGTCTGCCAGATCCTGGACACGCTGCCGATCGACGAGCCGTTCGACTGGGTCGACAAGGTCTCGATCGAGTTGACCACCCAGATGCTGGCCACCCTGTTCGACTTCCCCTGGGAAGAGCGCCGCAAGCTGACCCGGTGGTCCGACGTCGCCACCGCTTCTCCGGAGAGCGGCCTGGTGGAAAGCGAGGAGGCCCGTCGCGCCGAGCTTCTGGAGTGCCTGGGCTATTTCACCAATCTCTGGAACGAGCGGGTGAACCTAACCGAGCCGGGCAACGACCTGATCTCGATGCTGGCCCACGGCGAGGCGACCCGCGACATGCCGCCGATGGAGTACCTCGGCAATGTCATCCTGCTGATCGTCGGCGGTAACGACACGACCCGCAACTCGATCACCGGCGGCCTCTACGCCCTGTCGAAGAACCCGCAGGAAGAAGCGAAGCTGCGCGCCGACCCCAGCCTGATCCCGAACATGGTCTCGGAGATCATCCGCTGGCAGACCCCGCTGGCCCACATGCGCCGCACGGCGCTGGAGGACTTCGAGCTGGCCGGCAAGACCATCAGGAAGGGCGACAAGGTCGTCATGTGGTACGTCTCGGGCAACCGCGACGACACGGTCATCGAGAACGCCGACGCCTTCATCATCGACCGCCCGCAAGCCCGCCGCCACCTGTCGTTCGGCTTCGGCATCCACCGCTGCGTCGGCAACCGCCTGGCCGAGATGCAGCTGAAGATCGTCTGGGAAGAGGTGCTGAAGCGCTTCCCCAGGATCGAGGTGCTTGAGGAGCCCAAGCGCGTCTACTCGACCTTCGTGAAGGGCTATGAGCGGATGATGGTGCGGATCCCGGAGCGGATCGCGGTCTAGGCCAGCTCTTCGATCTCCGCGTCCGTCAGGTCGCCCGGCACCACGGTGACGGGCAGCTTGCGGCCGGAGAAGCCGACGCCCTCCTTGGCGATGGCCGAGATCAGGGGGCCAGGTCCCCTGCCCGCCGTCGAGGTCGCCAGGATCAGGATCTTGATGCTGGGATCGGCGGCGACCACGGCCTTGAGGGCCGTACGGACGCTGTCGGCGTGCTTGATGATGAATTCGGGCGGCAGGCCGGTGGCGGCCACGACCTGGGCGGCCAGGCTCTGCAGCAGGGCCTCGGCCTCTTCCCGCTCCTGGCGCTCGATCTCCTCTCGCACGCCGCTCCAGTGCTCGAACTCGGCGGGGGCGATCACCTTCAGCAGCGCCACGTGACCGTTGGTCGAGCGGGCGCGGCGGCAGGCGTATTTCAGAGCCGCCGAGAATTCCGGGGTGTCGTCGGCGACGACCAGGAACTTGCGGCGGCCCTTCTGCTCGACTGGGGTGGAAGCGGCGTCGGTCATGCGCTGACAAAACGCCGCTTCCGGAGAGACCTCAAGCCCAGTTTCTAGGCCCCCCAGAAGCCGACCAGCTTCTTGACCTCGGCCAGGGTCGGGGCGGCGGCTTCGCGGGCCTTGGCCGCGCCCTTGGCCAGGATAGAATCCAGCACGGCCGGATCGCCCAGCAGGCCGCGCATCTTCTCGCCGACCGGGGCCAGCTTCTCGACCGCCAGCTCGGCCAGGGCCGGCTTGAAGGTCCCGAAGCCCTTGCCGGCATATTCGGCCAGCACCTCGGCCTTCGTCTGGCCGGCCAGGGCCGCGAAGATGCCGACCAGGTTGTCAGCCTCGGCGCGACCGGCCAGTTCCTCGAGGGTCTCGGGCAGCGGTTCCGGATCGGTGCGAGCCTTACGGACCTTGGCGGCGATGTCGTCGGCCGTGTCGGTCAGGTTGATGCGCGAATAGTCTGACGGGTCGGACTTGCTCATCTTGGCCGAACCATCGCGCAGGCTCATCACGCGCGCGCCGGGGCCCTGGATCAGCGGGTCAGGCTGCGGGAAGAAGCCGGGGGCGTTGAAGTCGTGGTTGAACTTCTGAGCGATGTCGCGGGTCAGCTCCAGGTGCTGCTTCTGGTCCTCGCCGACCGGCACGTGGGTGGCCTTGTAGATCAGGATGTCGGCCGCCTGCAGCACCGGGTAGGTGTAGAGGCCCACCGAGCTGCGCTCCTTGTGCTTGCCGCTCTTCTCCTTGAACTGGGTCATGCGGTCCAGCCAGCCGAGGCGGGCCACGCAGTTGAAGATCCAGGAGAGCTCGGCGTGCTCGCGCACCGCCGACTGCGGGAAGATCGTCGCCTTGTCCGGATCCAGGCCCGAGGCGATGTAGGCGGCCGCGATCTCGCGGGTCTGCTGGGCCAGGGCGGCCGGATCCTGCCACACCGTGATGGCGTGCAGGTCGGCGACGAAGATGAAGGTGTCGATCTCGTGCTGCAGGCGGGCGAACTTCACCAGCGCGCCGAGATAGTTGCCCAGGTGCAGGGCGCCGGAGGGCTGGACGCCCGAAAGCACGCGGGACGGGCCCGCATAGGCGACAGGAGCTTGTTCGGTCATGGCTTCAAGCCTTGGCTATCGAATTTCAAGAATGTGGCTGGGCGCGGATGCGCGGTCTGCGTCCAGCGGACGCAGAGATCAAAGTCAGAAAGAGCCGCGCCATCGCGGCGCGTGGAGACCGATCGGAGCCATGCCCCGCTGGTTAGCCTCCTCGCGGGCATGGATCAAGCCTTGCCCCGCTTGAGCGCCGCCTTCAGCTCGGCCGGCTTGACCCCGCCGAACAGGAACAGCAGCGGCGGATACACCGCGACACCGGCCAGGCACGTCAGGGCCAGGGCGAACTCCTTGGCGCCCAGGGCGTGGCCGTGCAGGCCGATGGCGCGCAGCGGCGCCTCGATCGCGTCGCGATAGTGCGAGGCGGCGGCCAGCAGCAGGCCCATGCCCAGGCTGGCGACCAGGATGCGGACGAGGCGCGACCAGGTCTGGGTGGTCGGGTTGTATTCCTTCTGGCGCGACAGGCCGAAGGCCATCTGGCCGACATTGATCCACGAGGCGATGGCCGTGGCCGCCGCGATGCCCTTGACGCCGATCAGCTGGAACAGGGCCACGCCGAAGGCGATGTTCACCGCCACCGAGATCAGGGCGAAGCGCATCGGGCTCTTGGTGTCGCCCCGCGCGAAGAAGGCCCGGGAATACAGCTGCTGCAGCACGAAGGCCGGGGTGCCCAGGCCGTAGAAGAACAGCGCCGCCGCCGTCTGGCTGGCGTCGAAGGCGGTGAACTGGCCGCGCGTGTAGAGGCCGTCCGACAGGAAGCCGGGCATGGCCACCAGGGCCGCGGCGGCCGGCAGGGTCAGGGCCATGGCCAGGGTCACGCCCTGGTCCATGGCGCTCTGGGCGTCGTCCTTGTCGCCCGAGTGCACGGCGCGCGACAGGCGCGGCAGCAGGGCCACGCCGATGGCGACACCAACCAAACCTAGCGGCAGCTGGTAGAGGCGGTCGGCCGTGGCTAGCCAGGTGCGGCCGCCGGGAACGTGGCTGGCCAGGTTGCCCGAGATGAAGATGTTGACCTGGGTGGCGCTGGCCGCCAGGGCGCCCGGGATGGCCTTGCCGATCAGTTCGCGCACTTCCGGTGTCAGGCGCGGCAGCCGCCAGTGGACCTTGGCCCCCGACTTGTTGACGCCCCAGGTCAGCAGGGCCGCCTGGGCGACGCCCGCCACCACGACGCCGATCGAACCCCAGGTCGCCGCGCCCACGGCGCTGGTCTGGGGCAGGATGAAGGCCAGGGTGAAGATGTTCAGCAGGATCGGCGCGCCGGCCGACAGGATGAAGCGGTCGCGGGCGTTCAGCACGCCCGACAGGTGCGCGACGATGGCCATGCACGGCAGGTAGGGCATGGTGATCTGGGTCAGCAGCACCGCCAGCTTGTACTTCTCGGTGCCCCAACCGAAACCCGGGCTTATCAGCATCATCAGCCACGGCATGGCCAGCTGGCAGGCGACGGTGATGACGATGGTCGAGGCCGCCAGGGTGGCCATGGCGTCGGCGGCCAAGATGTCGGCCGTCTCCTCGCCGTCGCGCTGCAGCGACTTGGCATAGGCCGGCACGAAGGCGGCGGCGAACGCGCCCTCGGCGAAGAAGCGGCGGAACAGGTTCGGGAAGGCCAGGGCGGCGTTGTAGGCGTCGGCGGCCGGCGTGGCGCTGGCCCCCATCCGGTACGACACCGCCAGGTCCCGCGCGAAGCCCATGAACCGGCTGACCAGGGTCAGTCCGGAATAGATCATCGACGACTTGAGCAGCCCGCCCTTCTTGGGGGTCTGAGGTTGCTCGGCGGAAGCGGAAGGAACGGCGTCGGTCACGACCGGCTTCTGGGCGTTTGGCGCAGGGGCGTCAAGGGCGACGCCGCTCGCCCTACCGCGCCACGCTGGCGCGCGCGCGCCGCAGCCCCGCGCGCGCCGCGGGCGCCGTCGCCTCGTTCTGCTCCAGCGCCGCCAGGAGGTCGGCCTTCAGGGCGTTGACCTTGCGGGTGTCGGTGACCTTCTCCCCCTCGGCCGTCTGGACGTAGAAGGCGTCGACCGCCCGCTCGCCATAGCCGTCGATATGGGCCGACTGGATGGAGAGGCCGCTCTCGGCCAGGGTCTTGGCCAGGGCGTGCAGCAGGCCGGGACGGTCGCGACCCGAGGCCTCGACCACGGTGGCGTCGTTGGAGGCCTCGTTGTCGACGACCACGGTAGGGGCGATGGCGAAGGCGGCGGCGCGCGACTGCTCGGCGCCCCGGCGCGGCTCGACCGACAGGGCTTCGCCCTTGCCCGCGGCTTCCAGGGCGTCGGCCAGGCGGCGCAGGGCCCGGGGGTTCTCGCAGCCCAGCGGCGCGCCGGTCACGTCCTGCACATAGAAGACGTCCAGGGCCTGGCCCTGACGGGAGGTGAAGACCCGCGCGCCCACGACATTGCCGCCCAGCGATGAGATGGCCAGGGCCAGATCCGCGAACAGGCCGCGACGGTCCTTGGCCGCGACCACGATCTCGGCGGCGTTCTGGCCTGGGCGCACCCGGCCCTCGGCGGCGGCCCCGCCCTGGATGGCCGCGCGGCGGGCCAGGGCGGCGTGATCGAACAGGTCCTCCTGGCTGAAGGCGCTGAAATAGGCGTTTTCCATCGCCGTGGCCCAGCCCATGGCGGCCGGATCGGTCTCCAGCAGCGCCGCGCGGGCGGCCTCGGCGGCGTTCTCCTGGTGGCGCAGGACATTGGCCGCGGCGTCGCTGCCGCGCCCGCCCCGAAAGACGGCCTCGGTGGCGTTGTAGAGCTCGCGCAGCAGTTGGCCCTTCCAGCCGTTCCAGACGCCCGGCCCCACCGCGCGGATATCGGCGACGGTGATGACCAGCAGCAGGCGCAGGCGCTCGGGGTTTTCGACGATCCGCGCGAAGGCCGCGACGGTGCCAGGATCGGACACGTCGCGCTTCTGGGCGAAGTCGCTCATCACGAGGTGGTTCTCGACCAGCCAGGCGACCAGCTCGACCTTGGTCCGCTCGACGCCCAGGCGCTCGCAGGCGCTGCGAGCCGAACGGGCGCCGGCCTTCTCCTGGCCGCCGACCCCGCCCTTGCCGGTATCGTGCAGCAGCATGGCCAGGAACAGGGCCTCGCGATCCTCGATCAGCGGCATGATCGACACCGACAGCGGATGATCCTCGACCAGACGCCCGGCGGCCATGTCGCCGATCACGCCGACGGCCCGCAGGGTGTGCTCGTCCACCGTGTACGAGTGGTACATGTTGAATTGCATCTGGGCCACGACCCGGCCGAACTCCGGCACGAAGCGGCCCAGCACGCCGGCGTCGTTCATCAGGGTCAGGGTGCGATAGCTGCGCTTGCCGCGCGCCAGCAGGTCCAGGAACGCCCGGCAGGCGTCGGGATCGCGGCGCACCTTCGAGGTGATCAGCGACAGGCTGCGGGTCACCGCCGTGAAGGCGTCCGGGTGCAGGTCGAGGTCCCGCTCGTCGGCGATCTTGAACAGCCGGATCAGGTTGACCGGATCGGTCTCGAAGATCTCCTGGCCGGCGATGTTCAGGCGGCCGTTGTCCTCGAAGAAGCCCTCGACCTCCAGCGCCTTGCGCTTGGGCCGCGCGCCCGGGAGGAACCGCGAGATGCCCTTGGGCTCGTTCTTGAAATGCTCGGCTTCCAGCTTGGCCGAGAAGGCGCGGGTCAGGGCCCCGACCTCCTTGGCGATCAGGAAGTAGCGGCGCATGAACCGCTCGACCGCCGGCGCGTCGCCGCGGTCGCCATAGCCCATGCGGCGGGCGATCTCGGGCTGCAGGTCGAAGGTCAGGCGCTCTTCCGGGCGGCCCGTCGTGAAGTGCAGGTGGGCCCGCACGGCGTGCAGGAAGTCGAAGGCGCGGATGAAGGCCTTGGTCTCGCGGCTCGAAAACACCTCCATCTTGAAGACGTCCTCGGGCCGGTCGACGGGGTGCAGGTACTCGGCGATCCACATCAGGGTGTGGAGGTCGCGCAGGCCGCCCTTCCCTTCCTTGACGTTGGGCTCGACCATGTAGCGGCTGGCGCCGGCGCGGGCCTGGCGGTCGTCGCGTTCCTTCAGCTTGGCGGCGACGAACTGGGCGCCGGTGCCCTTCATGACGTCGTCACGGAAGCGGCGCTTCAGGTCCTCGGCCAGGCGCTCGTCGCCGGTCAGGCGGCGGGCCTCCAGGATCGAGGTGCGGATCGTGAAGTCTTCCTTCGAGAGACGCACGCACTCCTCGATAGTCCGCGAGGCGTGGCCGACCTTGAAGCCCAGATCCCACAGCGCATACAGCATGAACTCGATCACGCTCTCGGCGTGCGGCGTCTGCTTGTAGGGCCGCAGGAAGAGGAGATCGATGTCCGAGAACGGCGCCAGGGTCGCGCGGCCGTAACCGCCGACGGCCAGCAGGCACAGGCGCTCGCCCTCGGTCGGGTTGCGGGCCCGGAACACGTGCACCGTTGTGAAGTCGTAGAGGGCGGTGATCACCTCGTCGGTGACGCCGCTGAGCAGGCGAGCCGTCTCGACGCCGCTGGCGCCGTTCTCCAGCCGCTCCTTGGCGATCATCCGGCCACGAAACAGCGCCTGCTTGAGGATGTCGATGGCCCGCGACCGCTGCTCGGCCTCGTTGCCGATCGAGTCGAGGGCGGCGGCCGAGAGACGCGCTCTGAGGGCGTGACCGTCGACGACGTGTTCCAGGCGGGTGGGGCGAAGGCGACGGGGCATGGGTTCTATATGGTTATGCGCTAGGTCTTGAGCAGACCTTTAAGGCGGTAAAGCGCCTCCAGGGCCTCGCGCGGGCTCATGCCGTCAACATCGAGATCGCTCAAGGTGTCCTCGACGACGCTCGGCGCCGCTTTGACAGGCGCCGGAGCAGCGGCGGCCTGGCTGACGGCGAACAGCGGCAGGTCGTCCAGCTTGGCCGGCGACTGGTCCTTGCTCTCCAGGCGATCCAGCACCTCGCGGGCGCGGACCACCACGGGCCCCGGCACCCCGGCCAGCTTGGCCACCTGCACGCCGTACGAGCGGTCGGCCGGACCGGGCGCGGCCTCGTGCAGGAAGACGAGATCGCCGTTCCACTCCTTGGCCCGCAGGCTGAGGTTCGAGACGAAACTCATCCGCTCCTCCAGGGTCGCCAGCTCGTGATAGTGCGTGGCGAACAGGGCGCGGCTCTTGTTGGTGTCGTGCAGGGCTTCGGCGCAGGCCCAGGCGATGGCCAGGCCGTCATAGGTCGCCGTGCCCCGGCCGATCTCGTCCAGGATGACCAGCGAGCGCGGACCGGCCTGGGTCAGGATGGCGGCGGTCTCGACCATCTCCATCATGAAGGTCGAACGGCCCCGGGCCAGGTCATCGCCAGCGCCGACGCGGCTGAACAGGCGATCGACCACACCCAGGCGGAAGCTGGCGGCCGGCACGTAGCAGCCCGACTGGGCCAGGATGGCCAGCAGGGCGTTCTGGCGCAGGAAGGTCGACTTACCAGCCATGTTCGGGCCGGTGACGATCGACAGGCGCGGCCCGCTTTCGCCCGAGGCGTCCAGGCAGCAGTCGTTGGGCGTATAGGGGTCGCCGGCCTTCTTCACGGCCGCCTCGACCACCGGATGGCGGGCGCCCTTGGCGTCGAAGGCGTAGGAGGCGTCGACGATCGGCCGCACCGCGCCGGCGTCCTCAGCCCATTCGGCCAGGGCGGAGGCGACGTCCAGGCGGGCCAGGGCCTCGGCGGCGATCTGGATGGCGTCCGCCAGGGTGCGGGCCTGCTCGCGCCAGTCCTCGAAGGCGGCGACCTCCATGGCCAAGGCGCGCTCGGCGGCCTGGGCGATGCGGGCGTCCAGGTCGGCCAGCTCCACCGTGGTGAAGCGCACCTGGTTGGCCAGGGTCTGGCGGTGGATGAAGGTCGCGTTCAGCGGCGGCTGGAACAGCGGGTCGGCCTTGCCGGCCGTGGCCTCGACGAAATAGCCCAGCACGCCGTTATGGCGGATCTTCAGCGGCACGCCGCTCTCGGCGGTCAGCTGGGCCTCCAGGGCGATGATGACCTTGCGGCTGTCGTCGCGCAGGCCGCGCGCCTGATCCAGCTCCGGACGGACGCCGGCGGCGACGAAGCCGCCGTCACGGGCCAGGGCCGGGAGATCCGGGCCCAGGCCCTGCTCCAGGATGTTCAGATACTGCGACAGGCCCTCGTGCAGCGACGGGGTCAGGGCCTTGAAGGCGTGCTCCAGCTCGAACGGCGGCGGCGACAGCGGGTCGGGGGAGCCGCCCGCCATGCCGGCGAGGCGTTCGCCGCACTTGAGCGTGTCGCGCAGACAACCAAGATCGCGCGGCCCGCCGCGACCGAGAGCGAGACGGGAAAGCGCGCGGGCCATGTCGCCGGCGCCCTTCAGCACCTCGCGCAGACGCTGACGCAGCTGGCGGTGCTCGACGAACCACTCGACGGCGTCCAGGCGCTGGTCGATGGCGGCGACGTCCAGCAGCGGCCGGGCCAGGCGCGAGGCCAGCATCCGGGCGCCGCCGGCGGTCACCGTGCGGTCGATGCAGGCCAGCAGCGAGCCGTTGCGGTCGCCGGTCTGGGTGCGGTCGATCTCCAGGCTGCCGCGCGTGGCCGGGTCGATGGCCATGACGTCGGCGTCGGCCGCCCGCCGGGGTGCACGGAGCGCCGGGAGCTTGCCGGCCTGGGTCATTTCCAGGTGGGCGGCGATCAGGCCCAGGGCCCCGATCTCCGCTGGGGTCAGCCCGCCGAAGCCGTCCAGGGTCTCGACGCCGTAGAGGCGCTTCACCCGCGCTTCCGAGACCTGCGGCTCGGACAGGGCCGAGGGCATCGGCTGCACCAGGCCGCCGCAGATCTTCAGGGTCTGAGAGAGGGCGTCGTCGGACAGCAGGCGGTCGGCGACCAGGGTCTCGGACGGGGCCAGGGCGGCCAGGATCGGCGCGACGGCTTCCTTGGCCAAGGCGAAGACCTCGACCTCGCCGGTCGACAGCTCCACCGAGGCCACGGCGGCCTGACCCGCGCGCACGGCGACGGCGGCCAGGCGGTTAGCGCCCCGGGCGTCCAGCAGGCCGTCCTCGGTGAGCGTCCCCGGCGTCACCACGCGGACGATGTCGCGACGGACCACCGACTTGGAGCCGCGCTTCTTGGCCTCGGCCGGGTCTTCCATCTGCTCGCAGACGGCGACCTTGAAGCCCATGCGGATCAGCTTGGAGAGGTAGGCCTCGGCCGCATGCTGCGGCACGCCCGCCATCGGGATCGGCTGGCCCGCATGCGTGCCCCGGAACGTCTGGCTGATGCCCAGAGCGGCGGCGGCCTTGTACGCGTCCTCGAAGAACAGCTCGTAGAAGTCGCCCATGCGGAAGAAGATCAACGCATCGGGCTGCCGCGCCTTCATCTCGAAGAACTGCTGCATCACCGGCGTGGCGCCGGTAGGGTCGAGCTGAGCGGCCGGAGTGGGCGTCGTGTGCGCGTTCATGACGCCCGAAACTACAGAGCGTCGCGACTCCCGTTAAGGGGCGGCGTTAAGGAAATCCGGGGATGAACGCCTAAATCCGGGGCTTTCGCGCCCTTGACCCGCGTCGCTCGACCGGCTGAGCCTATCCGCATGACCGAAGCCCAGCGCGCCAAGCCTCCGCCGCCCAGGACCGAGAAACCAAAGGCGACGTTGGTGGATATTCCAGGCGTCTTCACGGTCAGCGTCGAAAGCGTCGAAATCGTATCACTGCCGACGCCCAAACCGACGCCGGGCCGCTTTACGCCCGGCGGGTTGGTGCTTGTCGCCGCGATCTCGGCGGTGTTGCTGGTCGGTCTGTTCCTAGGCCTCGGACGCCGAAAGCGACAAAAGGCCTAGTTCCCCGTGACCTCTTCCCAGAAGCGCTTGGCCTTGCCGACGAAGTTGGCCGACTTGGGGTTCTGCTTTTCGCCGCACAGGCCGGCCAGTTCGCGCATCAGTTCCTTCTGACGCGCGGAGAGATGGGTCGGGGTTTCGACGAACAGCTCGACCACCAGGTCGCCGCGCTGGCGGCTGCGCAGGGACGGCATGCCCTTGCCCTTGAGGCGGACGGTCTTGCCGGTCTGGGCGCCTTCCGGCACCGAGACGCTGATCTTGCACTCGCCGTCGCAGTTCTCGCCGCCCAGCAGGCAGGGAGCCTCGATCTCACCGCCCAGGGCGGCCGTGGTCATCGGCACCGGCACGGTGCAGAGCAGGTCCAGACCGTCGCGCTCGAACAGCTCGTGCGGGGTCACCGAGAGGAAGATGTACAGGTCGCCGCGCGGGCCGCCGCGCGCGCCCGCGTCGCCTTCGCCCGCCAGCCGGATGCGGGCGCCGTCGTCGACGCCGGCCGGGATGCGGACCGACAGGATGCGCTCGCGGCGCACCTGGCCGTGGCCGTGGCAGTTCTGGCAGGGATCCAGAACGAGGCGGCCCGAGCCGCCGCAACGCGGGCAGCCGCGCTCGACCGCGAAGAAGCCTTGGGTCGCGCGAACCCGGCCGGCGCCGCCGCAGGTGCCGCAGACGGTGGGGTTGGTGCCGGGCTTGGCGCCCGAGCCCTCGCAGACCTCGCAGGTCATGGCGGCGGGCACCTTGATCTCGACCTCGGCGCCCGCATAGGCCTGCTCGAGGGAGATCTCCAGGTCGTAGCGCAGGTCCTGGCCGCGCTGGGGTCCGTTCTGCTGGCGACGACCGCCGCCGAACATTTCGCCAAAGACGTCCCCAAAGACGTCGTTGAAGATGTCGCTGGCGTCGAAGCCCTGCTGGCCGCCGAAGCCGCTCGCGCCGCCGCCGTTGACGCCGGCATGGCCGAAGCGGTCATAGGCCGCGCGCTTCTGCGGATCGGAGAGGACCGAATAGGCCTCGTTGATTTCCTTGAACCGCCCGGTCGCGTTCTCGCACCCGCCATTGCGGTCGGGGTGGTGTTCCATCGCCAGTTTGCGGAACGCGGACTTCAGACCAGCGTCATCGATGGTCCGGGTCACGCCGAGAATTTCGTAATAGTCGCGCATCGTCAGCGTCTGGCGCCCAAAAGGCCCACGAAAGTGGCGTTGATACAGGGAGAGGTGGGATAGCACGCGGCCCGGCGCAAGGCGTCCTCGGGCGGCGAGACAAGACGTCGCGGCCGCGGAACAGACCTATCGAGCATGTTCCGCGGCGCGCGCATGGCGAACTAGTTCGCCGGCTTGTTGTCGTCGACTTCTTCGAACTCGGCGTCGACGACGCCGTCGTCCGCGGCTTCGGCGCCGTCAGCGCCTTCGGCCGAGCCTTGCTGGGCGGCGTACATGGCCTCGCCCAGCTTCATCGAAGCCTGGATCAGCGCCTGGGTCTTGGCCTGGATGGCCTCGACATCCTCGCCTTCCAGGGCGGTCTTCAGCTCGGTGACGCCGGTTTCGATGGCGGATTTCTCCGCCGCGCCGACCTTGTCGCCGTGCTCGGCCAGAGCCTTCTCGGTCGAGTGCAGGATCGCCTCGCCCTGGTTCTTGGCCTCGACCAGCTTCTTCTTGGTCTCGTCCGCGGCCTTGTTGGCCTCGGCTTCCTTGACCATGCGCTCGATGTCCGTGTCCGAGAGGCCGCCATTGGCCTGGATGCGGATCGAGTGCTCCTTGTTGGTCGCCTTGTCCTTGGCGTGGACCTGCACGATGCCGTTGGCGTCGATGTCGAAGGTGACCTCGATCTGCGGCACGCCGCGCGGCGCCGGCGGGATGCCGACCAGGTCGAACTGACCCAGGATCTTGTTGTCGGCGGCCATCGGGCGTTCGCCCTGGAACACGCGGATCGTCACGGCCGACTGGTTGTCGTCGGCGGTCGAGAAGGTCTGCGAGCGCTTGGTCGGGATCGTGGTGTTACGTTCGATCAGCGGGGTGAACACACCGCCCAGGGTCTCGATGCCCAGGGTCAGCGGGGTCACGTCCAGCAGCAGCACGTCCTTGACGTCGCCTTGCAGCACGCCGGCCTGCACCGCGGCGCCCAGCGCCACGACTTCGTCCGGGTTCACGCCCTTGTGGGGCTCGCGACCGAAGAAGTCCTGCACCGCCTGCTGCACCTTGGGCATGCGGCTCATGCCGCCGACCAGGATCACTTCGTCGATGTCGCTCTTCTTCAGGCCGGCGTCCTTCAGCGCCTGTTCGCACGGACCGATGGTGCGGGCGATCAGGTCGTCGACCAGGGCTTCCAGCTTGGCGCGCGACAGCTTGATGTTCAGGTGCAGCGGACCCGAGGCGTTCATGCTGATGAACGGCAGGTTCACTTCGTACTGGGCGACCGAGGACAGCTCCTTCTTGGCCTTTTCGGCCTCTTCACGCAGGCGCTGGAGGGCCAGCTTGTCCTTGCGCAGGTCGACGCCCTGCTCCTTCTTGAACTCGTCGGCCAGGTAGTCGACGATCCGAAGGTCGAAGTCTTCACCGCCCAGGAAGGTGTCGCCGTTGGTCGACTTCACTTCGAAGACGCCGTCGCCGATTTCCAGGATCGAAACGTCGAACGTGCCGCCGCCCAGGTCATAGACGGCGATCTTCTTGCCGTCGTTCTTGTCCAGGCCATAGGCCAGGGCCGCCGCGGTCGGCTCGTTGATGATGCGCAGGACTTCCAGACCGGCGATCTTGCCGGCGTCCTTGGTCGCCTGACGCTGGGCGTCGTTGAAATAGGCCGGGACGGTGATGACCGCCTTGGTCACGGTCTCACCCAGGTGAGCTTCCGCGGCTTCCTTCATCTTCTGCAGAATGAAGGCCGACACTTCCTGCGGGCTGTAGTCCTTGCCGTGCGCCTTGACCCAGGCGTCGCCGGTCGGACCCTTGACGATCTCGTAGGGCACCATGCCCTTGTCCTTCTCGACCACCGGGTCGTTCGCGTTGCGGCCGATCAGGCGCTTGATCGCGAACAGGGTGTTGGTCGGGTTGGTCACGGCCTGGCGCTTGGCCGGCTGGCCGATCAGGCGCTCGCCGTCTTCCTGGAAGGCGACCACGGAAGGGGTCGTGCGAGCGCCTTCGGCGTTCTCGATCACCTTCGGATTCTTGCCGTCCATGATGGCGACGCACGAGTTCGTGGTGCCAAGGTCGATGCCGATAATCTTGCTCATATTCGTACCTGTTCGCTCCTTTAGGCGGACGGCGGCTGCAAGGGCCTTCTCGGAAGCGCCCCGGTTTTTCTCGCTCCGTCCCCGTGGTTCGTACGCTCTCGGGTTTACGTTCCACATCCTGTTCCGCCGACGAAAGTCGAGCGGGCAAAATGCGTTGTGCGAAGTTGACGAGCCCGTCAACCCCGCTTGGAAGCCGGATATGGGGGATAGGCGCCGGGGCGCAAGGCCATAACCCCATGCAACTAGGGGGAAATTGCCGGATTCTGTAAGAAAAATGGCCGCGCTTGCGAGAAGCGCGGCCACGAGGAAGATAATCTTGTCAGGCTGTTAGCCCGCCTTGGCCACCCAGGCCGTGATTGCCGGCAGACGATCGGCGCGGATGCGTGCCCGATTCAACACAGAGGCCGCCGCCTTGTCGGCTTCCTTGCGCGATCCCTCGGCCAGGTTGGCCGCGGCATAGGCCTTGATCTTCTCGGCCGTCGCCGGGTTCGACGAGGCTGACCCCAGTCCCGGGATGAACCGGGTGCGGGCGCTGTTGTCGACCTTCCCGTTGACCGCGTCCTTGTGGGCCACGGCCCAGTCGAAGGTCATGTCCGGATGGTTGCTGGCGACCTTGGAGATCATGGTCGAGGACAGCGTCTCGCCCGGCTCCGGGGTCAGGGCCAGATCCAGCGCCTTGCGGGCCAATCCCTCGTCCTCGGTCGAGGCCAGGAGCGTGTAGAGCTGGGCGCGAACCAGCGGGGTCTTCTCCGCCGACGCCTGGGCGTGGATGGCGTCCCAGGTCGCGGCGTCGGCGTGCTTGGCCACCACGCCCAGGACGGTCTTGCGCAGCGGACCGGGGATGGCCGACGGGTCGGTCTTCTCGGCGTTGAAGCGGCGGGTCGCCTCGGCGGTCACCTCCGGATCGCCCAGGCCGCCCAGGGCGCCGATCAGGTCGGCGCGCAGGATCGCGACATTGTCGGCCTCGCCGGGCTTGGGGGCCCAGCCCACCCTGGCCAGTAGCGGCCGCAGCTGGGCGATGGCCAGCTTGCGGAAAGCGGCGCGCTCGGCCGGCATGCCTTCATAGTACCCGTCGATGGTCGAGAAGGTGCCCGCCACCTTGGACAGCACCTGCGGATCGGTGTCGGCGGGCGTCGCCTTGGCCAGGTCCAGGAAGTCGGTGGCGGGCTGATAGCCGGCCAAACCCATCGACCAGGCGTCGCTGATCACGCCCAGCTGGTCGATCGCCGGCAACTTGGCGAAGTTCTGGACGAGGCCCGCGAAGCGCTCGGGGCCGTACTGGACGCGGTAGTAGCCGCTTTGGCCCGCATTGACGACCACCGGGCCGCAGCCATTGACGGTGACCGAACCCTTGCCGCCCGTGACCAGGGTCTTGGCCTCGCCGCCCCCCAGGGCCTGGACAGTGACGGGCACGCGCCAGGTCAGGGGCTTCTTGCCCTGCAGGTCCTTGCTGAACTCGCCCTGGGTCAGGGTCAGCGTGGTCTTGCCCGCCGCGCAGGTCGCGCCGTCGACCGTGATCAGCGGCACGCCCGGCTGCAGGGTGAAGTCGTGGGCGATGGCCTTGATCGGCTTGCCGGCCGCTGTCTCCACGGCGCTCCACAGGTCGTCGCTGACCGTGTTGCCGTGGGCGTGCTGCTTCATGTAGGCGCGCACCCCGGCCCGCCAGGCGTCGTGACCGACATAGCTTTCCAGCATGCGGATCACGGCCTCGCCCTTCTGGTAGGTGATGGCGTCGAAGGCCTGGCTGGCCTGCTCGACGGTCGTCACGTGCTGCACCACCGGGTGGGTGGTCTGCAGGGCGTCCAGCCCCATGGCGTATTCACGACCGCCCACGGCGTTCAGGGCCGCATTCCATTCGGGATGGAAATGCTCGGTCGCCCGGCCCTCCATCCACGAGGCGAAGCCCTCGTTCAGCCACAGGTCGTCCCACCAGGCCATGGTCACCAGGTCGCCGAACCATTGGTGGGCCATCTCGTGGGCCACGGTGGTGAAGACGTTCTGCTTGTCGGTCTCGGTCGAGATCGTCGGGTCCAGCAGCAGGGCGTATTCGAAATAGAAGATCGCGCCCCAGTTCTCCATGGCGCTGAAAAACTGGCTGCGGCCCGGGGCGGCGATGTTGTCCAGCACCGGCAGCGGATAGGGCGTGCCGAAATAGTCGTTGTACCAGGGCAGGATGTCCGCCGCCGACTTCAGGGCGAATGCGGCCTTGGGGGTGTCGCCCTTCTTGGTGACCACGCCGACATCGGCGCCGGCCGACTTGACCGAGGCGCGGTCGAACTCGCCCAGGCCGAAGAACAGCAGGTAGGTCGACATCTTCGGCGAGGTCGCGAACTTCACCAGGGTCTTGCCGCCGCCAAGGTCCTTGGACGAGGCGATCGGCATGTTGCCAAGCGCCATCTGACCGGTCGGGATCGTCGCCTCGACCGAGTAGGTGGCCTTGTAGAACGGCTCGTCCCAAGAGGGGATGAAGCGGCGGGCATCGCTGTTCTCGAACTGGGTGTAGAGCGCCCGCTTCTTGCCGGTCTCGGTCTCGTAATCGAGGGCGAACAGGCCGGCGGCCTGGGTGTAGATCTTGCCGGCATAGTCGATGGCCAGGACGTACTTGCCCTTCGGCAGGACCTTGCCGAACGTGAAGCTGGCGGTCTGGGCTTCGTCGTCGACCTTGACCTTGGCTGGCCCGAAACCGGCGATCTCGACCTTCGAGAAGCTCAGGTCGGCGGCCTGCAGGGTGATGGTGCTGGTCGGTTCGACGACGTCGATGGCGATCTTCACCTGAGCCGTGAAGGTCATCTTGTCGGCGTCGGGCGTGAACGCCAGATCATAGTGCGAGGGCCGGACGGCGCGTGGGAGCTGGGTCGTCACGGTCGCGAAGGTCGCGCCCTTGGAACCGACCGGCGCGGTCGCCGCAGCTTTCGGCGTGCTCGCACCTTGGGCTTTCGCAGCCGGAGCGGCGGAAACGCTCTCGGCGGCGAACAAAATCACGGCCGCGGCCGCGGAGGACATAAGACGACGCATGTTCGGTCCTAATATGGAAAAATCGTCCGGCCCCCTCAGCCGGCGGCGCAAACCAACACCTTCCGTCCCTATGGCGCGTGTTAAATTTCAGCAATGTTTCAGCCGCTGACCGTCATCCCGGGTTTCGACCTCTGGCCCGGCCTGCTGGACGCCGCCGCCCAGCGTGATCTGGTCGCCGCCGTCACGGCCGCCGCCGACGCAGCGCCCTTCGCGCACTACGGCACGGCCTATGGCAAGGCGATGAGCGTGGCCATGACCGCCTTCGGCCCGCTGGGCTGGACCAGCGACGCGGCCGGATACCGGTACGCCGAACGCCATCCGGGCACGGACCAGCCGTGGCCGGCCATGCCCGAGGCCCTGCTCGACCTCTGGACCCGGCTGGGCGATCCCGACACGCCGCCGGATTCGTGCCTGATCAACCTCTATCGCGACGACGCCCGCATGGGCCTGCACCAGGACCGCGACGAAGCCGACCCGCGCTTTCCGGTGCTGTCGATCTCGCTGGGCGACACGGCGGTGTTCCGGATCGGCGGGACCTCGCGCAAGGACGCGACGCGGAGCCTGAAGCTGAGTTCGGGGGACGTGTGCCGGCTGTCGGGGCCGGCGCGGCTGGCCTTCCACGGGGTGGACCGCATCCTGCCGGGCTCATCCAGCCTGGTCCCCGGCGGCGGACGGATCAACCTGACCCTGAGGCGGGCGCGGTAGGATGTCCGTTTGGGGTGGTGAGCTGACGTTAGGTCTGGCAAAATCCGGCGGTTCGGAGATGTCGGGATGAACGGTTGGTACGACGGTTTCGGCTTTTACCATGGGCCTGACGACCCTCGGCTTCTCGTTCCCAAACGTATTCCCGTGATGGGGTGGACGATTAATGTGTCGCACCCCCGCGCGCCCATCGTCGGGCTCATGTTGGGAGGTGCGATCATCGCGGCGATCCTGACGAAGGCGTTTTCGTAAGCGGTATCCACTTGAGGCGACAACGGGTGGCTATCGGACGTTCCAAAAAGGCTTGTCGACGCCCGAAGCCCAGACCGCATCAAACTCCTCCTGCGTGATCCGCTCGGCGTCCGCGCCGTCAAACCCCTCATTCAGCGAGCAGTCGATAAGTGATGGGCACGGCTTCCCGTCGCGTTCCTCGATCTCGATGCTATTTCGAGCTACGCTTCCGTCTGCAAACACATAGGCAGAGCGCACGACCACGTCCGCCTGTTCGTCCAATTCATAGAGCAGCCATGTGGGCTCGTTCCGAGGGACGTCGATCTCGGGCCAGCGTGCGCGGAGGTGTTTCAACATCCGAGTAAAATAGCCGGCCTTTTCGATGACCGACCAGGGTGGCTAGGGGACGTTGAAATCCTCTCTCATGGAGAGAGGGCTTCCGGTGAATGTCCGTGACGGATCGCAAGCCGACGCTACCGCCCGATCGTCAAACGAAAAAGGCCGCCCCTGCGGAGCGGCCTTTCCCGTTGAAACCCTTCGGAAACCGGTGTCCCGGCCTCGCCCGACCTAGCCGCGCAGCTTGCGGGTGATGGTCTCCAGGTCGTGGCTGAGAACGTTGTCATCCGCACGCAGAGCTTCGATGCGGCGCACGGCGTGCAGCACCGTGGTGTGGTCGCGGCCTCCGAAGCGGCGGCCGATGTCCGGCAGCGAACGGGTCGTCAGCTGCTTGGCCAGCCACATGGCGGCCTGACGCGGACGAGCCACGGCGCGGTTGCGGCGCTCGCTGAGCAGGTCGGCCTGCTTCATGCCGTAGTGCTCGGCGGTGGCCTTCTGGATGTCGTCGATGGTGATGCGCTTCTCACCCGAGCGCAGGTGCGGACGCAGCGTGGCCTGCACCTCGTCCAGGGTCATGCGCGACAGGCCCTCGCCGGCCCGCGCCGACAGGGTGTTCAGCGCGCCTTCCAGTTCGCGGACACTGTCGGTGAAGCGATCGGCGAGGAACTGCAGCACGTCCGGACGCATGGTCGGCTCGAAGCCGTGCGCGGCCGACAGGGTCTGGATCTTCCGCTCCAGGATGCCCAGGCGCAGCGAGCGGTCGGCCGGCTCCAGGCCGCAGACCAGGCCCGCCGACAGGTGCGAGCGCAGGTGCGGGTCCATCTCGGTCATGGCCGACGGCGGACGGTCCGCCGAGAACACGACGCGGCCGCCTTCGCCGACCAGGGCGGTCAGGGTGTGGAACAGCTCTTCCTGCGTCGACTGCTTGCCGGCGATGAAGTGCACGTCGTCGATGATCAGCAGGTCGGCCGCGCGCAGCTCTTCCTTGAAGGCCGCCGTCTGGCGATCCATCAGGGCGCGCACGAAGGTCGACAGGAAGCGCTCGGCCGTCAGGTAGACCACGCGCTTTTCGGGCGCGTTGCGCATGGCTTCCCACGCCAGGGCGTTCAGCAGGTGCGTCTTGCCGAAGCCGTAGGGGCCGTGGAACAGCACGGGATTGAAGTGACCGTCGGCCCAGTTGGCGATCCGGCGCGCCACGGCATGGGCGAACTCGTTGGCCGGACCCGGGACGAAGGTCTCGAAGGTGAAGCGGTCCTGCAGACCCTGGGTGCGGGTCGACTTGGCCGCCGGAGCCACGATGGCCGGCGCGTCGGTCGACACGGGCAGGACGATCTCGATCGGCTCGGCGGCCACGGCCTTCGGCGCGGCCTCGACATAGGCGCCGCCGTTGCCGGCCATCTCTGCCTCGAATTCCAGGCGCGACTTCAGGTCGATCCGACGACCAGTCGCATCATGGGCGGCCCACAACTCGCCGATGCGGCGCCAAGCGCTACGACGGACCCAGTCACGGGCGATGCCCGTCGGCGTGACCAGGACGACGTCGCCGGTCGCGGCCTCGCGCAGCATCGCGGGCGCGATCCATGACCCGAAGGCCGCGTCGCCCAGCTCGCGTTTCAGAGCCACGGTCACTTTCGACCACACGGTCGCCGCCGGCTCGCAAGCCGTCGCGATCGCCGCCGAAAAGTCCTGGCTGGCCACCCCGCCCTTCATCGTCATTACATCCACCGCCTTCGCACAAAACAACCGCCGCAAACCCACATCAGCCGCCGCCCCCCATGGCGCACGGCCGGTTTCTCAGAGCACACAGGTTCTTACCCGGCGAACACGTTCGGTCCGCCGCCGCCTTGTTTTTTCCAAGACTGGAGAAGCGCTGAGACGCTTAAACTAGCCAGCGGCGGGGGCCGGTCAAACGGAAAACTTGCGTCCGAGCCCGGATATTTCTGTTGACTCGCGAGAGCCCCTCGCCCGGCAAGGGAATAGTACAGCCAACCGCTCAGATCACAGATTGCAACGGCAGGAATAGAACGTTGGATTCAAAGCAAAAGCCGACCAGGCGAACCTGATCGGCTTTTGTAAATACTTGAAATCATTGAACGAACAGCGTTCGTCCAATTGCTAGACTAGGCGGCGGCCTTATCCAGCTTCTTCAGGCGAGCGGCCAGGCGCGAGACCTTGCGCGAGCCCGTGTTCGGGTGAACGACGCCCTTCGAAACCGCGCGCATCAGCTCCGATTGAGCCTCGACGAAAGCGGCCTTGGCGACGGCCACATCGCCCTTGGCGATGGCGTCTTCGAACTTGCGCAGGAAGGTGCGCACGCGCGAACGGCGAGCGGTGTTAACTTCGGTGCGACGAGCGATCTTGCGGATCGCTTTCTTGGCGCCGGGATTATTGGCCATAGGTAGGACCTTCAAACGGACAGCCCGCGGGCGGCCGCGAAGCAGTTGAAATCGAGCGCGCGGATATACGGGAAGCGCGGGACGGGGTCAACGGTCCACAGGCAGGAATCCTGCCGACCACCCGACGCAATCGTTTCGCAGCCCGATCGCCGAAAGCGCGAACCGGCTTCGACGGCCGTCGCGCCACCGGCAAGTACGGCGGACTAGGCCCCCTTGAAGTCCGGCTTCCGCTTCTCGACGAAGGCCGCCATGCCTTCCTTCTGGTCCTCGAATGCGAACAGCGAATGGAACAGGCGACGCTCGAGGGCGACCCCGGTCGTCAAGGTCGTCTCATAGGCGGCCTCGACCAGTTCCTTGTTCATGGCCACGGCCAGCGGCGACTGGGCGGCGATCTTGGCGGCCACGGCGACGGCCTCGTCCACCAGCGCATCCGCGGGGAAGATCCGCGACACCAGACCCGAGCGCTCGGCTTCCGCGGCGTCCATCATCCGACCGGTCAGGATCATGTCCATGGCCTTGGACTTGCCGACGAAGCGGGTCAGGCGCTGGGTGCCGCCGATGCCGGGGGCGACGCCCAGATTGATCTCGGGCTGGCCGAACTTGGCGGTGTCGGCCGCCAGGATGAAGTCGCACATCATGGCCAGCTCGCAGCCGCCGCCCAGGGCGTAGCCGGCGACGGCGGCGATGATCGGCTTGCGGCACTGCTCGATCGCCCGCGCGCCGGCGGTGAAGAAGTCGGCCTTGAACATCTGGGCATAGGTCTTGTCCGACATCTCCTTGATGTCGGCGCCGGCCGCAAAGGCCTTGGCCGAGCCGGTCAGGACGATGGCGCCCACCGCGTCGTCGGCTTCCGCCGCGGCCAGGGCCTGGGCCAGGTCGGCCAGCAGGGCGGTGTTGAGGGCGTTCAGGGCTTCCGGCCGGTTCAGGCGGATCAGGGTCACGCCCGGCGCGGGCGCCTCGACGATCAGGGTCTGGTACTCGGCCATCAACAACCTCCTGCTTGAACCCGTCTTTATAGAGAGGCCCGTTTATAGAGAGGAGTGGGCGCTTGGGGAGCCCTACCCTGCGTCAGGCCGAGGCGCGCCGGACCAGATGGTGAGCCTCGAGCACATCAATGGGCCCGGCGTCGCCCGGCGGGCGGCGCAGGGCGTCCAACAGCAGGTCCAGGGCCCGGGCCGTCATCCGATCGATCGGCTGGCGCACCGTGGTCAGGGGCGGCCAGACCCGGGTGGCCAGGAGCGTATCGTCGAAGCCGGTCACGGCCAGGTCGCGCGGCAGGGCCAGGCCGCGCCGGTGGGCGCTCCACAGCGCCGCGGCGGCCATGTCGTCATTGGCCGCGACGACGGCGTCGGGCGGCTCGGCGAGGTCCAGAAGCCGCTCGGCCGCGTCAAGGCCGGACTCGAAGGTGAAGCGGCCCTCCATGACACGCTCGTCCGGCAGGGACAGACCATGCGCCGCCAGGGCGTCGCGACAGCCTGCCAGGCGCTCGATGCTGTCGGAATGGTCGGCCGGCCCGGCGATCACCGCGATCCGCCGCCGACCGCCGGCGATCAAGAGCTCGGTCACCGTGCGGGCGGCGGCGCGGTTGTCGATCCGGACGGTGAACATGTCGGGCAACGGCGCGGCCGTGGCGAGGGCTGCGGTCACGAGGTTCAGGGCCCGGAACGCGGGCGAGCCGCTGAGCGCCAGTTCGAACGGCGGCAGCACCAGCAGGGCGTCGGCCCCGGACGCCTGCAGGGTGCGCGCGGTCGCCAGGGCGTCCTCGGGTCCGTCGGCCTTGCGCGCCATCAGCTGCAGGCCGCGCTCGGCGGTGGCCACGGCGGCGGCGGCCAGCACGCCGTCGATGAACATGCTGTCGACGCCGGCATAGAGCAGGCCGACCCGCGCCGGCGTCGCCCCGACCAGACGCCGAGCGGCCGAGTTGGGCACGTAGCCCAGGGCCGAGATGGCGGCCAGCACCCGCTCGCGGGTCTCGCGGCTGAACTTGCCGGTGTTGTTGAAGACGTTGGACACGGTCATGGCCGAGACGCCGGCCTGGGCGGCCACCGCCTTGATCGTGACGCGAGCCGCGTCACGGGGCCGCCTGGAGCGCTGCATCGCCGGATCTCAAAGCCTATTGCGGTTTAACGATAAACCTCGCAAGCCTCCGGCGCGACCCGATTTGTCGCCAAACAAGAAACAAGGGCGGGGGGCCCGCATATCGTATGACCATTTCCGCCGCGGCGACCTCGACCGACGCGACCAGGCCGGGCAAGAGCCATTACGTCATCCTGGACGGCCTGCGTGGCGTCGCCTCACTGATGGTGGTCGTCTTCCACCTGTTCGAGGCCTGGTCCGGCGGCGATCCCGCACGGCAGATCATCAACCACGGCTATCTGGCGGTGGACTTCTTCTTCCTGCTGTCGGGCTTCGTGATCGCCTACGCCTACGACGAGCGCTGGGCGGCGGGCATGAGCCCGTGGGACTTCTACAAGCGCCGCCTGGTGCGGCTGCAGCCGATGATCATCATCGGCGGCCTGATCGGCGTGGCGATGCTGGGCCTGCAGCACTCGTTGCTATTCCCCAAGCTGGAGACCGTCACCGCCTGGCAGATCGCCGGCGTGCTGCTGCTGAGCTTCGTGATGATCCCGCTGACCCCGTCGGCCGAGATCCGCGGCTGGGGCGAGATCTATCCGCTGAACGGCCCGCAGTGGTCGCTCTTCTATGAGTATGTCGGCAACATCCTCTATGCCGCGGGCCTGCGGAAGCTGCCGGTCCGCTGGCTGGCCGGGCTGGTGGCGCTGTCGGCCCTGGCCCTGGTCTGGCTCCTGGTGCGCGGTCCGCGCGGCGACGTCATCGGCGGCTGGGCCCTGGACGCCAGCGGCGTCCAGATCGGCCTGACCCGGGTGATGTTCCCGTTCTTCGCCGGCATCCTGCTGATGCGGGTCGGCAAGCGGATCAAGGTCCGCAACGCCTTCGCCGTGTGCAGCCTGCTGCTGATCGCCGCCCTGTCGCTGCCGCGCTTTGGCGTCGGCGACCAGCGCTGGATCAACGGCCTGTACGAGGCCGTCTGCATCATCGTGCTGTTCCCGCTGATCGTGGCCATCGGCGCGGGCGAGAAGGATGTCGACGGTCCCAGCGTGCGGATCGCCCGCTTCTTCGGCGACCTCTCCTACCCGCTCTACATCACCCACTATCCGCTGATCTACGCCTATACCGGCTGGGTCGTGGACAAGAAGCCCGCTCCGCTCCAGGGCGTCCTGGTCAGCATCGGCGTCTTCGTCGCCGCCGTCACGATCGCCTGGGCGTGCCTCAAGCTCTACGACGAACCGGTCCGCCGCTGGCTGGCGGGCAAGCTGCTGGCGCGGCGGAGCTGATCAGACCTGGCAGACCGGACAGAAGAAGGTCGAGCGGCCGGCCTGGACCTCGCGGGCGATGACGCCCTTGCAGCCGGGGGTCGGGCACGGCTCGCCCTCGCGGTCGTAGACGCGGAAGCGGTGCTGAAAATAGCCCAGCGCGCCATCGGCGGCGGCGAAATCCTTCAGGGACGAACCGCCGACCTCGACGGCCTCGGCCAGGACCTCCTTGATCGCCGCGGCCAGGGGAGCCAGGCGCTTTGGCGCGATCCCGCCCGACGGCTTGAACGGCGAGATGTGCGCGCGGTGCAGGGCCTCGCACACATAGATATTGCCCAGGCCCGCGACGGTGCGCTGGTCCAGCAGCAGGGTCTTGGGGCCCTGCTTGCGATTGGCGAAGGCCTTTTCGAGCGTCTTGGCGTCGAAGGCCTCGCCCAGCGGCTCGGGACCCATGGTCGCGAACCAGGGGTGGTGGCTGACCCGGTCGGTCGGGATCAGGTCCATGAAGCCGAACCGGCGCGGATCGTAATAGGTGATCGTCGCGCCCACCTCGGTCTCGAAGACCACGTGGGCGTGCTTGTCGTCCGGCTTGACCTCGCGGGCGAAGTCGCCGGGCCTGCCAATTCTCTCTTGGTTTGGGCCCTCCGGCGCGGCGATCTCGAAGCGCCCGGTCATGCCCAGGTGCATCACCAGCGTGTCGCCGCGATCCAGCGGGGCCAGGATGTACTTAGCCCGGCGGTCCAGGCGCAGGATCTTGGCCCCGGTCAGTCGCTGCACGAAGCCGTCGGGCAGCGGGAAGCGCAGATCGGGCCGGTTGGCGCGCACGCGCGACAGGCGCGCGCCGGACAGGACAGGCTCGAGACCGCGTCGGACGGTCTCCACTTCGGGCAATTCGGGCAAGGATCATTCCTTAAGGCGATGACGCGGCGCGACGCGCGAGCTAAGACCGGTTCGTCATATAGAGAGTCCGGCCCAAAGACGTCATGAGCAACACCTCCGCCAGCTTCGGTTTCACGGATGTCGACGCCTCGCTGAAGGCGGGCCTGGTGCGCGGGGTGTTCGACCGCGTCGCCAAGAACTACGACATCATGAACGACCTGATGAGCGGCGGCGTGCATCGGCTCTGGAAGGACGCCGTGGCCGCGCGCCTCAATCCGCAGCCGGGCGAGGTGATCATCGACTGCGCCGGCGGCACCGGCGACATGGCCCGCCGCTTCGCCAAGATGGCCAGGAACGCCCAGGAGCGCCGCGGCGGCCCGGACGCGACCATCAACATCGTCGACTACAATGCCGAGATGATCATGGCCGGCATCGAGCGCGGCGGCGAACCCGAGATCACCTGGACCGTCGGCGACGCCCAGCGCCTGCCGCTGCCCTCAAGTTACGCCAACGCCTATGTGATCAGCTTCGGCATCCGCAACGTCACCGACATCGACGCGGCCCTGCGGGAGGCGCGCCGGGTGCTGAAGCCGGGCGGCCGATTCCTGTGCCTGGAGTTCTCGCGTCCAGTCACGGAAGCGCTGGCCAAGGCCTACGACGCCTACAGCTTCAAGGTCATTCCGCAGGTCGGCGAGTGGGTCGCCAAGGACCGCGACGCTTATCAATACCTGGTCGAGAGCATCCGCCGCTTCCCCGACCAGCGGACCTTCGCCGGCATGATCGAGACCGCCGGCTTCAAGCGGGTAACCTACACCAACTTCACCGGCGGCGTGGCGGCCCTGCACCAGGGCTGGGCGCTCTAACGCTGTGACCAGCCTTTCCGCCTTCTGGCGTCTGACCGGCGCAGGCTGGGCCCTGGTCCGGGCCGACGCCCTGATCCCGCGCGAGGTCGAGCCGTTGCTGCCGACGCCCGCCAAGTGGGCGGGTCGAGCCCTGCGCCTGTTCGCCGGTTCCGCCGCCAGACGGGGAAGACCGGGCGAGCGCCTGGCGCGCGTGCTGGAAAAGCAGGGCCCCGCCGCCATCAAGATGGGCCAGTTCCTGTCGACGCGGGCCGACATCTTCGGGACCGCCTTCGCCGAGGACTTGTCGCACCTGAAGGACCGGCTGCCCGCCTTCCCGCTGGCCGTGGCCAAGGCCGAGATCGCCCGCAACCTGGGCAAGCCGCTGAGCGAGATCTACGCTGAGATCGGCGAGCCGGTCGCCGCCGCCTCCCTGGCCCAGGCCCATCCGGCCACCCTGGTCGACGGCCGCAAGGTCGCCGTGAAGGTCCTGCGCCCGAACGTCGAGCGCCAGGTCGCCCAGGACACCGCCGTCCTGCGCCTGGCCGCCCGCCTGGCGCAGACCCTGGCCCCGGCCTCCCGCCGCCTGCGACCCACCGAATTCGTCGAGGTCGTGATCCGGGCCCTGGATCTGGAGATGGACCTGCGCTTCGAGGCCGCCGGCTGCGCGGAACTCGGCGAGGCCATGGCGACCGATCCCTACATGCGCGCGCCGCGGGTCTGCTGGGAGGGCGTGGGCAAGCGCGTCCTGACCCTGACCTGGGCCGAGGGCGCCCCCCTTTCCGATCCCATCGCCCTCGACTTGCCCGGCCTGGACCGCAAGGCCCTGGCTGAGAACGTCACGCGTGGCTTCCTGGCCCAGGCCCTGGACCACGGCCTGTTCCATGCCGACCTGCACGAGGGCAACCTGTTCGTGGCCGCCCCCTCGGCGATCACGGCGGTCGACTACGGTATCGTCGGCCGCCTGGGCCCGGGCGAGCGGCGCTACCTGGCCGAGATCCTCTACGGCTTCCTGAATCGCGACTATGCCCGCGTGGCCAAGGTGCATTTCGACGCCGGCTACGTCCCCGCCCACCAGGATATGGACGCCTTCGCCCAGGCCCTGCGCGCCGTTGGCGAACCGGTCTTCGGCCGCAACGCCCGCGACGTCTCGATGGGCCGCCTGCTGGCCCAGCTGTTCGAGATCACCGCCCTGTTCGACATGGCCCTGCGCCCCGAGCTGGTGCTCCTGCAGAAGACCATGGTCACGGTAGAGGGCGTCGCCCGCCGCATCGACCCGACCCACGACCTGTGGGCCGCGGCCGATCCCGTGGTGCGCCGCTGGATCGGCCGCGAGCTCTCGCCCGCCGCCAAGGCCCGGGACTTCGCCGACGAGGCCCTGCGCGCGATCAGGGCCCTGGCCCGTCTCGCGGAAGCCCCGCCGGCGTCGCCCCCCGTGGCGGTCGAGCGCCAGCACACCTGGCCGCTGCTGTGGTTCCTGGTCGGCGCCGCCACGGCGGGCGCGGCGTTCGTGACCGGACTGCTGCTGGCCCCGCGCTAGCGTCCGGCCGCCTTAGCCCTCCGCCTCGTCTCGCTTCTTGGCGGCCGTGGCCCAGCGCGCCTCGCGGGTCTTCTGCTCGTCCCAATAGGCCGCGCCCTCGTCGGGCTTGAACATCGTGCGCGGCGCGCCCTCGCGCGAGACCACCGCGAAGACGTTGTCCTTCGGATCATAGATCAGCAGGTCGCCGTTCGAGCGCTTCAGGGTCTGGGCGCCCTTGGGCGGATCGCTGACGAAGGCGTGGACCTTGGCGACATAGTCGTCGGCGCTCTTGGTCCCGAACGTCTCGCCGTTGCGCTCGAACGCGCGCTGGGCGTTCTCCTCGGCGGTGCGAGTACGGTTGGCGGCCCAATAGGGCTTGCCGGCGATCAGCTTAACCGGCGCATCACGCGGATCACTGGTTCGGCCGCCGCCGCTGATCCCGCCCTGGGTCGACACCTCGGACGCGGGCGCCTCCAGGCTGGCCCGCTCGCCGCCCTTGGGCGCCTTCACCGCCGAAGCCCCGCTGTCGCAGGCCGAGAGACCGGCCAGGAGCGCGAGCGCCGCCGCGCCCCACAAGACGTTTCGCACAATCTTCATGATGGCATCGCCCCGTTGTTCTACTTTTACGTCTATTGAACGAAAGCGGAACACGAGTCGAGTCCTATCTTCGCCACAGGATTGTCTCTGGCGCTTTGGCGCGAGCGTGGGCATGTGCAGGGGCAAGACGCAGGCGACAGGCGGAGCGTGACGTGAGCGGCATGAACGTGGAAGGCAGGCGGGTTCTTCTGATCGTCGGCGGCGGTGTGGCGGCCTACAAGGCGCTGCTGCTGACCCGCCTGCTGCGCAAGGCCGGGGTCGGCGTGCGCCCGATCCTGACCAAGGCCGGCGCCGAGTTCGTCACGCCCCTGTCCCTGGCGGCCCTGGCTGAGGACAAGGTCTATCAGGAGCTGTTCTCGCTGACCGACGAGCACGAGATGGGCCATATCGAGCTGTCACGCTCGGCCGACCTGGTGGTCGTGGCCCCGGCGACGGCGGACCTCATCGCCAAGGCGGCCAACGGCCTGGCCGGCGACCTGGCCTCCACCACGCTTCTGGCCACCGACAAGCCCGTGCTGATGGCTCCGGCGATGAACGTGCGGATGTGGCTGCACCCGGCCACCCAGCGCAATATCGCCACGCTGAAGGCCGACGGGGTCAGCTTCGTCGGTCCCGAGGAGGGCTCCATGGCCTGCGGCGAGTTCGGCTACGGACGCCTGGCCGAGCCGGAGGAGATCTTCGCCGCCATCGTCGGGATGCTGGAAGGACCGGGCGCGCGGCCGCTGGCCGGCAAGCGCGCCCTGGTCACGGCCGGCCCGACCTTCGAGCCGATCGACCCGGTGCGCGGCATCACCAACCGCTCCAGCGGCAAGCAGGGCTTTGCAATCGCCGAGGCGCTGGCCAGGCTGGGCGCCGAGGTCACCCTGATCGCCGGACCCGTCGCCCTGCCCACCCCGGTCGGGGTCAAGCGGGTCGATGTCGAGACCGCCCGCCAGATGCTGGCCGCCAGCCAGGCCGCCCTGCCCGCCGATGTCGGGGTGTTCGTGGCCGCCGTCGCCGACTGGCGCGTAGACGAGGCGTTCGGGACCAAGCTGAAGAAGGAGAAGGGGGGGCCGCCGGCCCTGACCTTCGTTGAGAACCCCGACATCCTGGCCACTCTGTCCGCGTCAGGCCCGCAGCGGCCCCAGCTGGTCGTCGGCTTCGCGGCCGAGACCGACCATGTCGAGGAGCACGCCCGCGCCAAGCTCGCCCGCAAAGGCTGCGACTGGATCATCGCCAACGACGTGACCGAGCCGGGCGTGATGGGTGGCGGCGAAAACGCCGTGCTGCTGATCACCCAGGACGGGACCGAGCACTGGGACCGCGCGGCCAAGGACCAGGTCGCCGGGCAGATCGCGCAGCGGATCGCTCAGGCTCTCACCTAAAGGGGCCCTGGCCTGAGCCCCGGCAAATCAGCTACAGCCGGGCGGTCTTTCAGGAGCACCGCCCATGTCCGCCATCCCCGCTGGTCTCGCCATCCGTTTCAAGCGTTGGGAAGGTCAATCCGACCTGCCGGTTCCGGCCTATGCGACGGCCGGCGCGGCGGGCTTCGACCTGCGGGCCCACGTGCCGGAAGACTCGCCGATCGTGCTGAAGCCGGGCTCGCGCTGCATGGCCCCGACCGGTTTCTCGGTCGCGGTGCCCGACGGCTGGGAGATGCAGGTACGCCCGCGCTCGGGCCTGGCCTTCAAGAACGGCGTCACGGTGGTCAACGCCCCGGGCACCGTCGACAGCGACTATCGCGGCCAGGTCTGCGTGCTGCTGATCAATCTGGGCGAGGAAGACTTCACCATCCGTCGCGGCGACCGCATCGCCCAGGGCGTCATCGCGGCGGCGCCGCAGTGGCCGCTGATCGAGGTCGACGATCTGGATGCTACCGATCGCGGCGCGGGCGGCTTCGGTTCGACCGGTTCGAAGTAATCGAGAAGTTCTAGAACGTCGGGGCCGCGTGGACGGCCTTGAGGCCGATCACCAGGTAGCCGCCGAAACCGGCCGCGAAAGCGGCCGCGGCCATCCACAGCACCGGGCGGATCATGTCGAACGGCGTCTGGCCGGTCTGGGTCTTCATCTGAAGTAACTCCTGCGACCTTTAGCGGGGGCCGGCGGGAACTCGCGCCAGAGGAGATACGCGCTCCCACGCCAATGGTTGCGTTGGGGAGCGGCTTTTAGTGTGTCGTGATTCCGACGCAAGCGGAAATTGCGACGGGCGGTCGCAGGGGACTTCGCGCCTCAAGCCAAGGCGATTATTGCCAGACTACGGATAATATCTTCAGGGAGGCCGCGCCCGCCGACGTCCGCCTGGAGGTCCAGTCGCCCGAACAGATCGCCGCCATGGCCGAGCAGAGCACGGCCGCCAGCCAGGCCCTGTCCAACGGGGCGCATGAACTGGGCCGGCTGGTGCGGCGTTTTCGCCTGGCGGAAGGCCAGGGCGCCAAGGTTTCGGCTCGTCTCGCCGCCTGACGTGAAAACCTCGCCATTTTGTCTTGGCGGCGTTAATTGAATTTTGGACGAGTGCGTCCATTTATCCCTTGCTGAGCGCGCCGGACGAGACTATCCGGCGCGCTTGAAGCCTTTCACAAGGGTCAGGGCCATGGCGGCGGCGGGTAACAAGAAGCTGGTTCCGATGATCGTCGGCGGGGTCGTCCTGGTCGGCGTGGTCGTCGGCGGGACCCTGTGGTTCCTCGACAAGCAGCGCTACGAGGCGACCGACAACGCCTTCGTCCAGGCCGACACGGTGTCGATCAGCCCGCAGGTCTCCGGCTATGTCGCCGAGGTGCTGGTGGCCGACAACCAGCGTGTCGAGGCCGGCCAGGTGCTGGCCAAGATCGATCCGTCGACCTTCCAGGCCGTGGTCGACCAGGCGATCGCCAACGCCAGCGCCGCCGACGCGGCCATCCGCGCCATCGACGACAAGAACAATCTCGAGCAGGCGGTGATCGCCCAGCGCGCCGCCGGCGTGACCAGCGCCCAGGCGGACGCGAGCCGCGCCAAGGCCGACCTCGACCGCTACAGCGCGCTGGCCGGCCAAGGCTGGGTCTCGCAGCAGAAGGTCCAGACCGAACGCGCCGCCGCCACCCAGTCCACCGCCGGCGTCGCCAGCGCCCAGGCCGCGCTGGAAGCCGAGCGCCGCAACGCCCAGTCGCTGGGCTCGGCCAAGGCCCAGGCCGTGGCGCAGGCCGCCGCCGCCCACGCCGCCGTCGAGCAGGCCAAGATCAATCTGGAGCGCACCGTGATCCGAGCTCCCGCCGCCGGCGTCGTCGGCGCCCGCTCGGTGCGCCCTGGCCAGCTGGTCCAGCCGGGCGTGGCCCTGATGTCGGTCGTTCCGCTGGGCCAGGCCTATATCGTCGCCAACTTCAAGGAGACCCAGGTCGCCCGCATCCGGGTCGGCCAGCCGGTCGAGATCAAGGCCGACGCCTTCGGCAAACAGAAGATCGTCGGCAAGGTCGACAGCTTCGCCCCCGCCACCGGCCAGGAGTTCGCCCTGATCCCGGTGGAGAACGCCGTCGGCAACTTCACCAAGATCACCCAGCGCCTGCCGGTGAAGATCGTCGTCGACCGCAGCCAGCTGGGCGCGGCCCTGCGTCCCGGCCTGTCCGTCGAGATCAAGGTCGACGTCCGCGACCGCTCGGGCCCCTCGTTCGCCGAGGCCGCCCAGGCCACGCCGCAGGTCGCCCGCCAGGGCGTGGACCGCTAAGGCGGGGCGCGGGTCATGACCGACGCCGCCCTCCCCGCTTCCGAGACGCCCAAGGCAACGACGCCGCAGCCGCCGACCACGGCCGCCCCTCCGGGCGCGCCGGCTCAGGTCGACTGGACCAAACTGTTCCTCGGCTTCGGGGCCATGGTCATCGGCCAGTTCATGGCCATCCTGGACATCCAGATCGTGGCGGCCTCGCTGCCGCAGATCCAGGCCGGGGTCGGGGCCAGCACCGACCAGATCAGCTGGATCCAGACCGCCTATCTGATCCCCGAGGTCGTGATGATCCCGTTGTCGGGATACCTCTCGCGCCTCTGGGGCACCCAGCGCCTCTATCTGATCTCGTGCACCGGCTTCATCGTCATGAGCGTGCTGACGGGCCTCAGCTCGTCGATCGACATGATGATCCTGACCCGGGCCCTGCAGGGCTTCATCGGCGGGGCGATGATCCCGACGGTGTTCGCCGTGGCCTTCACCGCCTTCCCGCCCGAGCGGCGCGTGACGGCCAGCGTGATCATGGGCCTGATCGTCACCCTGGCGCCGACCGTGGGCCCCACCCTGGGCGGCCACCTGACCGAGGCCCTGTCCTGGCGCTGGCTGTTCTTCATCAACGTGCCGACCGGCCTGATCGTTCTGTTCGGCGTGGCCCGCTGGGGCGAGTTCGACAAGGGCGATCCCAGCCTGGCCAAGGGCTTCGACTGGTTCGGCCTGGCCGTCATGGCCGTCTTCCTGATGAGCATGCAGTACGTGCTGGAGGAAGGCGCCAAGGACGACTGGTTCGACGACACCGGCATTCTTTGGCTGACCGTCGTGGCGGTGATCGGCGGAGCGCTGTTCATCTGGCGGCAGCTGACCTATCGCAACCCGATCGTCGAGCTGCGCGCCTTCGCCAACCGCAACTTCACCGTCGGCGTGCTGATGACCGCGGTGTCGGGCGCCAGCCTGTTCGGCGGCACCTTCCTGCTGCCGCAGTTCCTGGGCCGCGTGCGCCACTATTCGGCGTCGGAGGTCGGCACCACGATGGTCGTCTCGGGCCTCTCGATGTTCCTGACCGGCCCGATCGCCGGGCGGCTGGTGCGCAAGGGTGACCCGCGCGTGCCGATGTTCATCGGCTTCATGCTGGCCGGCTGGGGCATGTACATGGCCCATTCCGTCAGCAAGGACTGGGGTTTCTGGGAGTTCGCCAGCGTTCAGGCTTGCCGCGGCGTCGGGGTCATGATCGCCATGATCGCGACCCAGCAGATCACGATGAGCACCCTGCCGCCGCACATGGTCAAGAACGCCTCTGGCCTGGTGAACCTGTCGCGCAACACCGGCGGGGCCGTCGGCCTGGCCCTGCTGGCGACCTCGATAACCCAGCAGACGGCGCTGTACTACGACGACCTGACCTCGAAGGTGATGCAGGGCGGCGCCACAGCCAACATGATGGAGGGCCTGACCGCGCGGATGCTGCAGCTGGGCGTCTCCGACCCCGGCGGCGCGGCCCGCAAGGCCATCGGCGGCATGCTGCAGCAGCAGGCCACGGTCATGGCCTTCGGCGACAGCTTCACCCTGCTGGCCATCGGCTGCTTCGTCGCCGCGTTCGTCTCGTTGCTGGCCGCCCCGGTCAAGAACGCCCCCCCGCCGCCTTCGGACGCCCACTGATATGCCCCGCGTTCCCGGACAGATCGACGTCGCCAAGACCGAAGCCATCCTCGACGCCGCCGTCGAGGTGATCGGCGAGCGTGGCCTCTCGGCGCCGATGGAGGCGATCGCCCGTCGCGCGGGCGTCTCCAAACAGACGGTCTACAACCACTACGGATCGAAGGCCGAGCTTATGCGGGCCCTGATGAATCGTCGGGTCGAGGCGATCACCGCGTCGCTGCGGGAACCCGGCGCCATCGACAATCCGACGGAGACGCTCGAGGCCTATGCCCGCTCGGTCCTGGAGACGGTGATCACCAGCAAGAGCTATTCGATGATGCGGGTGATCATGCTGGGCGCCGGTGAGATGCCCGACGTGGCCAACGAGGTCTTCGAGGCCGGCCCCTTGAGCGCCCGCCGGCAACTGGCCGCGTTCCTCAAGACCGAGACCGAGCTTGGCCGGATGAAGGTCGAGAACTTCGACCAGGCGGCGGAGTTCTTCTCCGGCATGGTCATGGGTCACAGCCAGCTGCGCTCACTGCTGCGGTTGCCGTCGGACAAGACTCCAGACGAATACGGCCGCCTCGCGAGGGAGGCGGCCGTCCGTTTCATGAAGGCTTACGCCCCCTAGGATCTGGTGAAGCTTACGCCTCTTCGGCGTCCGGCATGCCCATCATGTGGAAGCCGGCGTCGACGTGGACGACTTCGCCCGTGGTCGACTTGCCCAGGTCCGAGGCCAGCCACAGAGCGCAGCCGGCGACGCCTTCCATCGAGGTGTCTTCCTTCATCGCCGAGAACGCACGGCCTTGGGCGATCATGCCACGGCCGCCCGAGATGCCGGCCAGGGCCAGGGTGCGCATGGCGCCGGCCGAGATGGCATTGGCGCGGATGCCCTTGGGACCCAGGTCGCGGGCGATGTAGCGGGTCGAGGCTTCCAGAGCCGCCTTGGCCACGCCCATGGTGTTGTAGTTCGGGATGGTCCGCTCCGACCCCAGATAGGTCATGGTGATCAGCGAGCCGCCGTTCGGCATGATCTTGCTGGCCCGCTTGGCGACGTCCACGAAGCTGAAGGCCGAGATGTTCATGGCCAGCAGGAAACCCTCGCGGGTCGTGTTGTCCACGAACGAGCCCTTCAGCTCGTTCTTGTTGGCGAAGGCCACCGAGTGGACGACGAAGTCGATCGTCCCGAATACCTTCTCGATCTCGGCGAAGGCGGCGTCCATCGAGGCGTCGTCGGTGACGTCGGCCGGGATCAGCGTCTTGACGCCGATGCTCTCGGCCAGCGGGCGCACGCGGCGCTCCAGTTCCTCGCCCTGGTAGGTGAAGGCCATCTCGGCGCCCTGGGCGGCCAGCTGGCTGGCGATGCCCCAGGCGATCGAGTTGTGATTGGCCACGCCCATGACGAGGCCCTTCTTGCCCCGCATCAGCTCGCCCTTGGGGAACGCGTAATCGTCGGCCATGTGTCGGGCCCTCTTTCGCAAATCGTTGACCGCTGGTTAGCAGGGGCCGGGGCCGCGCGGAACCCTTCAGCGGCGTTCAGCGCCTGGCCATGTCCGCGAAGGCCGCCTCCAGCGACCGGGCGAAGGCGGCGGGATTGAAGACATCCGAGGTCTCCACGGCCTTGCCCAGCCTGGCCTTGAGCGCCTCAATGGCGCCCCGGTCGAGGGCCTTGGCGACGTAATCGGCTTTCGACGCCGCGATCAGCTCAGGCAGACCCAGGGCTGTCAAAAGGCTGGTCCCGACACGGCTGGCGAAACTCTTGCCCGGCAGGCTCAGTATCGGAATCCCCATGCGCAGGGCGTCGCTGGCGGTCGTGTGGGCTCCATACGGCCAGGTGTCGAGCATCAGGTCGACCAGGGCGTGGCGGCCCAGATGCTCGTCATGCGGCGCGGGCTGGGCGAAGACCAGCCGCTCGGGCGCGATGCCGGCAGCGGCCGCGTGGGCCCACAGGTTTTCCGCCGCGCCGGGCGCGCCGGCGTAAAGCCACAGCACGCTGTCCGGCGCGGCCTGCAGGATCTTCATCCAGGTTGCGAAGGTTTCAGGCGTGATCTTGGCCGGGTTGTTGAAGCAGCCATAGACGAAGGCGCTCTCGGGCAGACCGGCGGCGGCGCGACCGGACGACGGTAGGACCGGCACCGGAGCGTCGTTGGGCTGGTAGAGCGGCAGGCGGACCACCGCCTCGGACCAGGCCCCCTCCTCACCCGGCGGGATGGTCACGGCGTCGGCCAGGACGATGTCGGCATGCCGGCCCAGCGTACCCGGATAGCCCAGCCAGCTGGCCTGAACCGGCGCGGCACGATGGGCGAGGATCCCCGGCCGGCCGTCCTGGGTATAGCCCTTGAGGTCCACCGCGATATCAACGCCTTGCTCGCGGCACTTCAGGGCGATCGCGGCGTCGGACAGGCTTCGCGCCTCGATCCAGTGCTCGCAGGCGGCCTTCAGGCGCTCGCGCATCGGGCCGCCGGTGTCAGGGCCATACGAGACGGCGAAGATCTCGAACCGCTGACGGTCGTGAGCCTCCAGCACGCCCGCCAGCAGTCGGGCCGTGGCGTGCTCGTGCAGGTCGGACGACAGGTAGGCCACCCGGATGCGTTCGCCGGCGGGTCTCTCAGGCCATACCGGCGTCGGAACGACTGGGGGCGCGGCCAGCTCGGCGCAGCGGCGGTGCAGAACGGGAATGTCGAAGATCGTCAGGGCCGCGAACGGCGCGACGCCAGGACGGCCCAGCTTCAGGTCCGCCTTGACCAGCATGTCCAGGGCGGCGTCCTCGCTCCAGTCGCAGGTCTGGCGGCGAGCCCACATCAGGTCGCCGGTCAGGCGCGGATGCAGCGGATCGATCTCCAGCACCGCTTCCAGGTCCCGCGCCGCCTCGGCCGGACGGTTCAGAAGAGACTTCAGCGCCGCCCGGCCGGCCAGCGTCTTGGCGTCGCCTGGCGAGCACTGGACGGCGCGGTCGAGCACCACCAGCGCCTCCTCGAACCCACCCAGCCTTTGCAGCGATACGGCTAGGGCTCCCAGAACCGGCGGGTTGTCGGGATCGACCGCCAGAGCGGCCCGCGCGGCGGCGACCGCCTCGGTATCGCGCCCCAAACTATTGAGAACCAACGTCTTTGCCGACAGTAAGCCAGGTCGCTCACCATCGAGCGCAAGTCCTGCGTCCAGTGCGACCAGGGCCGCTTCAGCCTGCCCCAGCCCCAATCGCGACACGCCCAGCAGGTGCCAGGTCTCGACGCTGGGCGCGGACACGACCAGCCGCTCGCACAAGGCGGCGGTCTCGGCCAATCGGCCGGCTCTGTAGAGATCGAAGGCCTCGCGGGCGGTCGTCACGCCGCCGCCCCGGCCCTTAGTCGGCGCGGCTGAAGATCAGCGTGCCATTGGTGCCGCCGAAGCCGAAGCTGTTGGACATCACCGTGTTCAGCGGCTTGTCCGAGCGCTGGCGCAGGATCGGCAGGTCGGCGAACTCTGGGTCCAGCTCCTCGATGTGGGCGCTCTCGGCGGCGAAGCCGTTGTTGAGCATCAGGATCGAGTAGATGGCCTCCTGCGCGCCGGCCGCGCCCAGGCTGTGGCCGGTCAGGGACTTGGTCGACGAGATCAGCGGCGCCTTGTCGCCGAACACCTCGCGCACCGCGCCCATTTCCTTGCTGTCGCCGACCGGCGTCGAAGTGCCGTGCGGGTTCAGATAGTCGATGGTGCGGTCGCCGGCCTCGGCCATGGCCAGGCGCATGCAGCGCGCCGCACCCTCGCCCGACGGCGCGACCATGTCGTAGCCGTCCGAATTGGCGGCATAGCCGACCAGTTCGCCGTAGATCTTGGCCCCGCGCGCCTTGGCGTGCTCGTACTCTTCCAGCACCACGATGCCGGCGCCGCCGGCGATGACGAAGCCGTCGCGGGCCTTGTCATAGGCGCGGCTGGCCACGGCCGGACGGTCGTTGAAGTTGGTGCTCATGGCCCCCATGGCGTCGAACAGGTTCGACAGGGTCCAGTCCAGCTCCTCGCAGCCGCCGGCGAAGATGACGTCCTGCTTGCCCAGCTGGATCTGCTCGGCGGCCGCGCCGATGCAGTGGGCGCTGGTCGCGCAGGCCGAGCTGATCGAATAGTTGACGCCGCGGATCTTGAACCAGGTCGACAGCACCGCCGACGGGCCCGAGCTCATGGCCTTGGGCACCGCGAACGGACCGATCCGCTTGGGGCCCTTCTCCATCGTCGTGGCCGCGGCCTGGACGATGATGCTGGTCGAGGGACCGCCCGAACCGACGATCAGGCCGGTGCGCTCGTTGGAGATGTCGGTCTCTTCCAGCCCGGAGTCGGTGATCGCCTGCTCCATGGCGACATGGGCGTAGGCCAGGCCGGGCGACAGGAAGCGCGCCGCGCGGCGGTCGACCAGCGACTCCCAGTCGATCTGGGGCGCGGCATGGACCTGGCAGCGGAAGCCGCGCTCGGCATATTCCGGCGCGGCGATCACGCCGGACTTGGCTTCCCGCAGAGACGCCAAGACTTCATTGGCGTTGTTGCCGATGGACGAGACGATCCCCAGTCCGGTGACGACGACGCGACGCATATCTAAATCCTCTTCTCCCCCAGGAGACCCATCAGGGGGCCGACTCTCAAGGGTCGGTCTCTCGTCTAACGGATCAGGACGCCATCTGTTCGGGCGTGAACAGCCCGACCTTCAGGTCCTTGGTTTCGTAGATCACCTTGCCGTCGGCTTCCAGAACGCCATCGGCGATTCCCATGACCAACTTACGCATGATCACTCGCTTCAGGTCGATCTTGTAGACGACTTTCTTGACGTCCGGGGTCACCTGGCCGGTGAACTTGACCTCGCCGACGCCCAGGGCGCGACCGCGGCCCGGGCCACCCGACCAGCCCAGGAAGAAGCCGACCAGCTGCCACATGGCGTCCAGGCCCAGGCAGCCGGGCATGACAGGGTCGCCGATGAAGTGGCAACCGAAGAACCAGAGGTCCGGATTGATGTCGAACTCGGCTTCGACATAGCCCTTGCCGTGCTTGCCGCCTTCCGACTCGATCCGGACGATCCGGTCGAACATCAGCATCGGCGGAGCCGGCAACTGGGCGTTGCCCGGACCGAAAAGCTCGCCACGACCGCAAGCCAGGAGTTCTTCGAAGGTATAGGCGTTCTTCTGCATAAGGCACGCCCTAGCACGGCGGTGGGTCAGGTCTCAACGTTTCCCTGAACCCGTATGTTCCTGAGAGTGCGGAGGAGCTTGACTATCCCTTGCGGCACTGGACCGCCGGATCGGCGCCCCAGATGTCGCCTTCGCGCGCCCAGCCCGACGATCCATCGGCCCGCAGGCGGCACCAGCCCTTCTCGCACTTGTCCAGCCCGGCGATCGAACGGCCCTTCAAATAGGCGCTGACCTTGGCCCCGACCTTGGGCGAACTCAGCAGGGCCAGGTTGCTCGGCTGAACCCGCATGGCCGAGCGACGGCCGTCGGTGGTGCGCTTGTGGACCCAGGCCAGCCCCCCTTCCGGGTCGCAGATCCGCCGCCACTCGCGCGTCTCGGCCACCACCTGCACCGGCAGGCCCTTGGCGTGATAGACCCACAGCAGCTGATGGGCCTCGTCCGGGCCGTTGCGGGCGTTGACCTCGGCGTATTTCAGCGAGACGTAGCGCGGCACGTCCAGGCCCGACGGGGTGATCCGGGGGCCTTCCGCCAGCGCCGGGCCGGCAAGCAGGGCGGCGAGCGCCCCAATAGCGACACGAAGCGAACGATGTTCTGATTTCGACGGCATGTTGCTTGGCCCCTCCGGGCCCCTTTGCTACAGCTTTCAAACGCCCGTCAGTGAGAGCTTTTCAAACCGCCCATGGCCGCTCGCAAGCTCAAAGTCATCGTCACCCGCAAACTCCCCGACCCAGTGGAGACGCGGATGTGCGAACTGTTCGACACCGAACTGAACGTCTCCGACAAACCCTTGACGGCGGATGAACTGGTCGAGGCCATGAGCCGCGCCGATGTGCTGGTGCCGACGATCACCGATCGTATCGACTCCCGCCTTCTGTCGCGATCCGGCGATCGGCTCAAGCTGATCGCGAATTTCGGCGCCGGCGTGGACAATATCGACGTCGCCACCGCCAACGCCCGCGGCATCATCGTCACCAACACCCCCGGGGTGCTGACCGAGGACACCGCCGACCTGACCATGACCCTGATCATGGCCGCTTCGCGCCGGGTCGTCGAAGGCGCCGAGGTCGTGAAGTCAGGCGGTTTCCAGGGCTGGTCGCCGACCTGGATGCTGGGCCGCCGCCTTTGGGGCAAGCGCATCGGCGTCATCGGCATGGGCCGCATCGGCCAGGCCGTGGCCCGCCGCGCCAAGGCCTTCGGCATGCAGGTGCACTATCACAATCGCAAGCCCGTCAGCCCGCGCATCGCCGAGGAGCTGGGCTGCACCTACTGGGAAAGCCTGGACCAGATGCTGGCCCGGATGGACTTCATCTCGGTCAACTGTCCGCACACCCCCGCCACCTACCACCTGCTGTCGGCCCGCCGGCTGAAGCTGCTGCGACCACACGCCATCGTCGTCAACACCGCCCGCGGCGAGGTCATCGACGAAGGCGCCCTGGCCAACATGCTGGCCAAGGGCGAGATCGCCGGCGCGGGCCTGGACGTCTACGAGCACGAGCCGGCCATCAACCCCAAGCTCCTGAAATTGCCCAACGTCGTGCTGCTGCCTCACATGGGCTCGGCCACGGTCGAGGGTCGCATCGATATGGGCGAGAAGGTCATCGTCAACGTGAAGACCTTCATGGACGGCCACCGCCCGCCGGATCGCGTCATCCCGGCGATGCTGTAGAGCGGCCTCGCCTACTGGAGATTGCGACGCCCCTCAACCTCGCTTAGATCCGGGTCGGGATGTCGGGGGATCTGATTTGCTGACGCGTAGAGAACTCGCCGCGGCGATAGCGGCCGTGTCCGTGGTCGCAACCGCTGCTAAAGCGCGCGCAGGCGAGACGCCGCCGACCATCGAAGAGCTGCAGCGCGACCCCGAACTGCTGGACGTGGCGCTGTCGCCGGAAGGCGGCCGCCTGGCAGTCCTTCGCCAAAAGAAGATCGGCGACAAGACCCACGCCTGGATCCAGTTCTACGACCTCCTGGACGACAAGAAGCCCGACGCCGCGCCGACCCAACTGGGCGAGGCGACGGTCAGCGCCATCGAATGGGCCAATGAGGAGCGGCTGCTGGTCTGGGTCGTCGTCGACAAGCTGCCGAACGGCAAGCCGACCGGCCTCGACTACGACTGGGGCTTCTACAAGATCCCGATCCAGCGGATCCTGGCCGTCAACACCGACGGCTCTCAGCCGGTGATCCTGTTCGGCGGCCAGACGTCGATCACGCGGCGGCTGTTCAACCTGGCCCGGGTCGTGGACATGATGCGGGACGATCCGCGCCATATCCTGATGCAGTTGTGGGATCCATCGCGCGAGGCCGAGGCGCTGTATCGCGTCGACATCTATTCCGGCGAGGCGGTGCGGGTCGAGGTCGGCGCGGCCAACACCTATGCCTGGCTGACCCAGAACGGCGCGCCGGTCGTCCGCTACGACAGCAACGCCCGCGGCACCATGGTCACGATTAATGTCCGCGCGCCGGGCGAAACCGGCTGGAAGGTCTATCGGAAGGTTCGGCGCAACGAGCTGGAGAAACTGGCGGAACTGGAATTCGTGGCCCCGACGCCGGAGACGGGCGTGCTGCTGATGCTGGGCGACGAACCGGACGCCGACATGCCGGTGCTGCGACGCTTCGACACGAGGACCATGCAGGCCGGCGAGGTGGTCGCGCGCGACGCCGAGCATCCGATCGAGGACGTCTTCGTCGACGACGCCTTCAACACCATCAGCATCGGGGTCAGCGACGATCTCGCCCGCCACCGCTTCATCGACCGCACCCTCGCCGCCCACGCCAAGGGGGTGAACGCCTATCTCGGCCAGGAGGTCTCCATTCGGCCCCACGACATCAGCAAGGACCACAAACGGCTGATCTTCTTCGTGTCCGGGCCGCGCCAGCCGGGTGCCTTCTGGCTGTACGACATGACGCGGGCCAAGCTGGAAATGCTGGGCGAACAGAAGCCTTGGCTGAAGACGGATCGCCTGGCGCCGATGAAGGCCCTGTCGGTGAAGGCGCGCGACGGCGTCGCCCTGACCGCCTACCTGACCACGCCCATCGGCGCGACCAAGGGGCCACTGCCGCTGGTGGTCCTGCCGCATGGCGGCCCCGAGGCGCGCGATCGGCTGGACTTCGACCAGATGGTGCAGACCTTCGCGGCGCGCGGCTGGCTGGTGCTGCAGCCCAATTTCCGCGGCTCGGCCGGCTATGGCCGGGCCTTCGCCGATCTCGGTCGCCGCCATTGGGGCGACCTGATGCAGGACGATGTCGAGGACTGCCTGGCACAGGTCGTCGCCAGCGGGGTGGTCGATCCGGCCCGCATCGCCATCTGCGGCGCCAGCTACGGCGGCTACGCCGCGCTGATGGGCGGCCTGCGTCGGCCCGAGCTCTACAAGGCCATCGTATCGATCGCCGGCGTCAGCGACCTGCCCGAGATCCTGGCCTTCTCGCACAACGAGGACGGCGCGGAGTCCTCGGCCTATGCCTATTGGCGCAAGACGATCGGCGACCCCAGGACGGACCAGGCGATGCTGGAGGCGGCGTCGCCCGCCCGCCACGCCGAAGCCTTCCGGGCGCCGGTCCTGCTGCTGCACGGAACCGAGGACAAGATCGTCCCGCCCAAGCAGTCGCGGCTGATGGACAAGGCGCTGAAGACGGCGGGCAAGGCCAGCGAACTGGTCGAGATCAAGGGCGCCGGCCACCGCGACTGGTCGATCGAGCACTACCGGATCGTCCTGACCCGCTCGGCCGACCACATCGCCAAGGCGTTCGCATAGAGCGTGGCGGCCGAAAGTGGGCGCCGGTTCCGGCGCTGGCCACGCTCCAGGCGATCAGCCCCGCATGTCCCCCGTCTCGACGAACCGCTGGTGCCAGGCGAAGGCTTCCATCAGCAGGGTTGGAGACTGCTGGCCATACGACTCTGCGCGGGCGCGCTTGAGGTAATCCTTCAGCGCCGGGCGATAGTCCGGGTGCGAGCAGTTCTCGATGATGACCTCGGCCCGCTGGCGGGGCGAGAGGCCACGCAGGTCTGCCAGGCCCTGTTCGGTGACCAGGATCTGGACGTCCTGGTTGATGTGATCGACGTGCGGAGTCTTGGGCACGATCGTCGAGATCTTGCCGCCCTTGGCCGTCGAGGGGGCCATGAAGATCGAGACATAGGCGTTGCGGGCGAAGTCGCCGCTGCCGCCGATACCGTTCTGGATGCGCGAGCCCATCAGGTGGGTCGAGTTCACCGCCCCATGGATGTCGGCCTCGATCATGCCGTTCATGGCGATGCAGCCCAGACGACGGATCACTTCCGGGTGATTGCTGATCTCCTGCGGGCGCAGGACCAACCGGTCGCGGAAGCGGGCCATGTCGGCGTTCAGGGTGTGGGCGGCTTCGGGGCTCAGCGAGAAGGCCGTGGCCGAGGCGGTCAGCAGCTTGCCCGCCTCCATCAGCGCCAGCATCCCGTCCTGCAGCACCTCGGTATAGGCGGTCAGGCTGTCGAACGGACCGTCAACCAGACCGAACATCACTGCATTGGCGATATTGCCCACGCCCGACTGCAACGGTAGCAAGGACGCGGGCAGACGACCGCGCGCCACCTCGTGACGGAAGAATTCCAGCAGGTGGCCCGCGATGGCGCGATGATCCTCGCCGGGCGCGTCGAACGGCAGGTTGCGGTCGGGCGCATCGGTCTCGACCACCGCCACGACCTTGGCCGGATCACAGCGGAAATAGGCCTCGCCGATGCGGTCGTTCGGCCGGACCAGCGGGATCGGCACGCGGTGCGGCGGCAGGGCCGTGCCGTAGTAGATGTCGTGCATCCCTTCCAGGGCAGGGTTTTGCCAACGGTTCACCTCGAGGATCACCTTCTCGGCGCGATCGATCCAGGTCTTGTTGTTGCCCACCGACGAGGACGGGATCAGCGAGCCGTCCGGGCGAACGCCGCTGACCTCGATCACCGCCGTGTCCAGCGGCCCCAGGAACCCCTGCCAGGCCATCGGGGCCACTTGGCTGAGGTGCATGTCGAAATAGTCCATCTCGCCGCGATTGATCTTCTCGCGGGCGATGGGGTCGGAATTGTAGGGCAGGCGGAACTCGATGCCGTCGGCCTTCGCCAGGGCCCCGTCCAGCTCCGGACCCGTCGAGGCGCCGGTCCAGACCCGCAGGCGGAAAGGGTCGCCCGCCGCGTGAGCGGCCTCGATGCGGCCGGCCAGGGCCATCGGCACGGCCTTGGGATAGCCTGAACCGGTGAAGCCGCTCATGCCCACGGTGTCGCCGGGAGCGATCAGGGCGGCGGCGTCCTCCGCCGACATCACCTTGGCCTTCAGGCTTTCCAGTTCGATCGCCGCGCCCATGGCTGCCTCCGTCTCCGACGAGGCGGGACTTAGCCAAAAGCCGGCGCGATAGCTCCTCCGCAATGTCCCGTACGCGACATTCCGCGCACCTAGGGCAGCGGAACGGGATGGGCCGCCAGCCAGGCCTGGAGGTCGGCGACCGAGCGGTCGGGGATCTGCTCCATCGGCATGTGGCCGACGCCCGGATAGAGGATCAGGGTCGCACCCGGTATGGCCTTGTGAAACTTCTCGCCGTTGGCCGGCGGGATCACCCGGTCGTCCTGGCCGAACAGGATCAGGGTCGGGACGTGGATGCCGGAAAGGTCCGGCGCGGTAGCCACCCGGCGGGGACGCTGGCCAAGCAGGATCTCGCGATGGCCCGGCGCGCGGGCCAATTCGACATAGCGATCGATCAGGGCCTTGGTGACCAGCTTGGGATCGACATAGGCCGAGCGCAGGGCCTGGGTCATCAGCGGCCGAATCTCGATCTCCTTCAGCACCCGCTGGCCGATCGGGTGGTTCAGGAACTTGAAGATCATCCCGCCGCTCGGGCCCTGGTTCGGCCAACCGGAAGCATCGACCAGGATGAGGCGCTGGACGCGGTCGGGGTGGTCCAGGGCGTAGGTCCAGGCCACTTCGCCACCCATGGAATGGCCGCCGAGGGTGAAGCGCGTCAGACCCAGGTCCCGGGTCACGCCGTCGACGACGTTCTCCAGGCTGGCAGGGGCGACCACATAGCCCGGAGCCGTCCGGGTCAGGCCGTGACCGGGCAGGTCCAGGACCACCACGCGGTAGTCCCGCGACAGCGCCCCGACCCAGGCATCCCAGGCATGGGTCGAGGCTGCGAAGCCGTGCACCAGCACGATGGCGGGCGCCTCGCGCGGCCCGACGTCGCGGTAGTGCGCCCTCACCCCGCCCGGCAGGTCCATGTAGCGGGAGTCTCCGTAGCCATACCGCGCCTCCAGCGTGGCGTAGGGTATGTCAGGACGCTGCAGCAGCAGCCAGCCGATCCCGCCCAGCACGATGATCAGCACCAGGGCGGCGCCAAGCCCGCGCAAAAGCGTCTTCATCCCGCCCTCCCCAGCGAATTGAACGCGCTATATCGAAGATTGAGCGAACGACGTTCTTTCAATGCCGTCAAGCGCCGCACGCTGCACAATGGGGATCGGCGCCAATCCGCACGGTGCGGGTCTCGGCCGCCAGGGCGTCGTAGATCAAAAGCCTGCCGGACAGGGGATCGCCCGCGCCGGCGATCAGCTTGATCGCCTCCAGCGCCATCATCGATCCGATCACCCCGGCCAAGGCCCCGACCACCCCGACCAGGGCGCAGGTCTCGGCGTCCGGCGGGACCTCGGGCACCAGACAGCGGTAGCAGGGTCGGCCGTGGAACACCCCCACCTGGCCCGTCCAGCGGCCCAGGGCTCCGCTGACCAGCGGCTTGCCGTGCGCCAGGCAGGCGTCGCTGACCGCGAAACGGGTTCCGAAGTCGTCGGTGCCGTCCAGGACGAGATCATACTGGGCGACGATCTCGCCGGCATTGTTCGCGTCCAGCCAGACCGGATGGGTCTCGACCACCGTATGGGGGTTCAGCGCCCCCAGCCGCTCGGCCGCCGCCTCGACCTTGGGTCGACCGACATCGCCGGTGGCGTACAGCACCTGCCGCTGCAGGTTCGACAGCGACACCGCATCAGGATCCACAAGGCCGAGGGTCCCGACCCCGGCCGCGGCCAGGTACAGCGACGCCGGCGCGCCCAGGCCGCCGGCCCCGACGACCAGCACCCTTGCGGCCTTCAGCTTCTGCTGGCCCGGGCCGCCGACCTCCCGCAGCACCAGATGGCGGGCGTAGCGCTCGACTTCCTCGGATGAAAAACTCATGGCGCTTGACCCTCCGGCCCGGCCTCGCCACATGCGAAGCCATGCAAAGCTCGACATCCTTCCCTGACTGGCACGGCACGACCATTCTGGCGGTGCGCAAGAACGGTCAGACCGTGATCGCCGGCGACGGACAGGTCTCCATGGGCCCAACCGTCGTCAAGGGCAACGCCCGCAAGGTCCGGCGGCTGGCCGGCGGCAAGGTGGTGGCGGGCTTCGCCGGCGCCACGGCCGATGCGTTCACGCTCATCGAGCGCCTGGAAGCAAAGCTGGAACAGTATCCCGACCAGCTGGCCCGCGCCTGTGTCGACCTGGCCAAGGATTGGCGGACCGACCGCTATCTGCGCAAGCTGGAGGCCATGCTGCTGGTGGCCGACAAGACGGCCATCTACACCGTCACCGGCGTCGGCGACGTGCTGGAGCCGGGCGAGAGCGCCGACGGCAATGCCGTGGCGGCCATCGGCTCGGGCGGCAACTATGCCCTGGCGGCCGGCAAGGCCTTGATCGATCTGGATCTCTCGGCCGAGGAGCTCGCCCGCAAGGCGATGGGCATCGCCGCCGAGATCTGCGTCTACACGAACGGCAACCTCACGGTCGAAGTCCTCTAGGGCGAAGCCCCGTAGGCTTTCGTCGCAAACGAGATGCGCGGTAAATTCCCCGGGCGCTTGGCTAGGCGCAGGGAGGATCCTGCCATGCTGAAGACCGTTTTGATCGCCTGCGTCGCCCTGATGGGCGCCGGCGCCGCTCAGGCTGAACACAACGCCCCTGCCGACCAGGTGGAGACCGCCGAACGCGCCTTCGCCGCCGACGGGCTGGCCCTGGGCGTCAAGCGCTCGTTCCTCAAGCACATGGCCGACGACGCCATCATCTTCACTCCCCACTCGACCAACGCCCGCGCCTTCTACGAGAGCCGGGCGGGCGAGACTGGGCCCAAGTTGGAATGGTGGCCGGCCTGGATCGTGGCGGCCAAGTCCGGCGACCTGGCCCTGTCCACCGGCCCCTCCTTCTTCGACGGCAAGCCGGGCGGCTGGTTCGCCAGCATCTGGCGCAAGGACGCCGATGGAGTCTGGCGCTGGATCTATGACGGCGGCAGCGCGGCCGACCCGGTCGCCGCGGCCGTCCAGGCGACGCCGGCGACGAAGGGTCCGGTCGCCCAAGCCGGCGAGGCGTCGCCCGCCAAGGCCTTCGACGCCGTACGGACGGCCGAGTCGATGCTGAGCCAATCGGCTCAGAAAGACGCGCGCCAGGCGTACAAGGCTGTTTTGGCTGCCGACGCCCATCTGGTCGGCCCACGCGGGACCCGCGACCTGTTGCCGACGGCGGTCGAGGAGCGGCTGCGAGCGCATCCGGCCGCCATGACCCTGACCCTGCGCGGCGGCGGCGCGTCGCGCGGCGGCGACCTTGTCTGGACCCACGGCGAAGCCCGTTGGAGCCAGGCGGGTCAAAATTCCGTCCAAGCTCACTATATGCATGTCTGGCAAAGGCGGCCGGAAGGCTGGCGCCTGATCTTCGAGACCCTGATCAACGACCGATGACCGAGTTTTCCCCCCGCGAGATCGTTTCCGAACTGGACCGCTACATCGTCGGTCACGCCGAGGCCAAGAAGGCCGTCGCCGTGGCTCTGCGCAATCGCTGGCGCCGCCGACGCGTGCCGGCCGATCTGCGTGACGAGGTGACCCCCAAGAACATCCTGCTGATCGGCCCCACCGGCGTGGGCAAGACCGAGATCGCGCGGCGCCTGGCCAAGCTGGCCCAGGCCCCGTTCCTCAAGGTCGAGGCCACCAAGTTCACCGAGGTCGGCTATGTCGGCCGCGACGTCGACCAGATCGTCCGTGATCTCGTTGAAAGCGCCCTCTCCATGGTCCGCGACAAGCGCCGCGCCGCCGTGAAGGCGAAAGCGGAATCCGCCGCCGAGGAGCGGATCCTGGACGCCATGACCGGCCCCGGCTCGACCGCCGCCCGCGAAAGTTTCCGCAAGAAGCTCCGCGCCGGCGAACTGGACGACAAGGAGATCGAGCTGCAGCTGGCCGACACCGGCGGGGCCAGCTTCGAGATCCCCGGCCAGCCGGGCGCCCAGGTGCTGAACCTGTCGGAGATGATGAAGTCGTTCGGCGGCGGTCGCACCAAGACCCACAAGACCACCGTCACCGGCGCCTGGGCCCCGCTGATCGCCGAGGAAAGCGACAAGCTGCTGGATCAGGAGGCCCTGACCCAGGAAGCCCTGGAGCTGGCCGAGAACCACGGCATCGTCTTTCTGGACGAGATCGACAAGGTCGCCAGCAGCTCGCAGCGCTCGGGCGCGGATGTGTCCCGCGAGGGCGTGCAGCGCGACCTGCTGCCGCTGATCGAGGGCACGACGGTCTCGACCAAGTACGGGCCGGTGAAGACCGACCACATCCTGTTCATCGCCTCGGGCGCCTTCCACGTGGCCAAGCCGTCGGACCTGCTGCCCGAGCTGCAGGGCCGCCTGCCGATCCGCGTGGAGCTGAAGGGCCTGACCCGCGACGACATGCGCCGCATCCTGACCGAGCCGGAAGCCAATCTGATCCGCCAGCACCAGGCGCTGATGGCCACCGAAGGCCTGACCCTGACCTTCACCGACGAGGCCATCGACGCGCTGGCCGACGCGGCCGTGGCTGTGAACGGCTCGGTCGAGAACATCGGGGCCCGCCGCCTGCAGACGATCATGGAAAAGGTCGTCGAGGAGATCAGCTTCACCGCCGCCGATCGCGGCGGCGAGACCGTGAACATCGACGAGGCCTACGTCCAGGAGCGGGTCGGCGCCCTGGCGGCGAACGCGGATCTGAGCCGGTTTATCCTGTAGGACGGCCCCGCGCGCCTAGGAAGCCGCCGCGACGGCCTCCATCCCCAGGATGGCGGCCTTGCGCGCCAGGCCCCAATGATAGCCGGTCAAGCGGCCGCTCTTGGCGATGGCGCGATGGCAGGGGATCAGCAGCGAGATCGGATTGGCCCCGATCGCGCCGCCGGTCGCCTGGAAGGCCTTGGGCTTGCCGGCCCAGGCGGCGACCTGGCCGTAGGAGGCCGTCTCTCCCGCCGGGATGTTCAGCAGCGCCTTCCAGACCTGCACATGGTAGGGCGAGCCGATCAGCACGACCGGCAGCGGTCCCTCCCCGCCGGCGAACGCGTGCAGGGCCGTGGCCTGGGCCGCCATGTCGTCGCGGATCCAGTCGGCGGCTGGGAAGCGGCGGTGCATGTCGGCGAAGCTGGCCTCGTCGTCGCCATCCGAGAAGGCCAGGCCCGCCAGGCCGCGATCGGCCATCACGAACAGGCCCTTGCCGAACGGCGTCGGGGCCCAGCCCCAGCGCAGTCGCATGCCCGCCCCGCGCCGGCGCACCTCGCCCGGGGTCACCGCCTCCTGGGCGATGAACAGATCGTGCAGCCGCGACGGGCCCGACAGCCCGGCGTCGAAGGCCGCGTCCAGCACCGTGCCGCCGGCCTCCAGCGAGCGCCGGGCCTCGGCATGGGCGATGGCCGAGACGAAGCTCTTGGGGCTGACCCCGGCCCAGCGCGTGAAGATGCGCTGGAAGTGGAACGGCGACAGGCCCACGGCCTGGGCGGCCTCGTCCAGCGAAGGGTGATCGGACCACCGCTCGGCCAGCCAGTCGAGGGCCTTGGCCATGCGGTGATAGTCGACCGAGCGTTCGGCCAGGCGGACCAACTCTTCGCTCGCCGCCTGGGGGATCGCCGTCGAAATGGGAGATGCGTCGTATGCCATGCTCATAGGCTACGACCCTCGCCGAACAGTGTCCGCCCGGTTCTTGCTGTCCATTTGGCTGTCATGACCAGCGCTCGTTGCGAGCGGCGCGGATGGCCTCCTGCAGGTCGCCGGCGAACCGCGCCCGCTCCTCGGGGCCCAGAGAACGGGCCAGGGTCAGGCGGCGGCGATAGATCATCAGCCGCACGCGGGTCTCGTGCTCGCCCAGGTGCTCGACGCCGACCCGGGTGAAGGCGGTCGGCGAGGTCCAGACGGTCCGCGCGCCCTTCTCGTCCTCGCGGCTGACGGTGACGGCCTCGGCGGTGACCTGCACCCGCTCGGTCCGCCGCGCGGCGCGGTCCGAGGCGCGCAGGGCCAGCCACAGCGCCAGCACGTCCAGGCCCAGGAACGGCAGCACCGGCGGCGCGCCCACGACCAGCAGGAAGATCGCCACCAGGACGTTGAATGCCATCATCACGCCCAGCAGCACCGCCGCGCCCTGCGGGCTCAACGAGCGATGCGGCGCGATCACGCGGTTCATGTAGATCGGTGCGGCCATCGCACAGGAATTTAGGAGCGTCTCCCCCGCTTGGCGAGCCGTCCTTCTTGGCGAGATCGGCGCATCACGGCATGGTCGCGCCAATGGCCAAAGCCCCTGCTCCGAAAAAGAAGAAACCCGTCCAGAAGCGGATCAGTCCCGCCGAGCGCGAGCGCGTCGAAGTGCTGTTCGCGCGCTTCGAGAGCCTGGACCTGCATCCCAAGACCGAGCTGAACTATTCCAACCCCTACGAACTGGTCACCGCCGTGGCCCTCTCGGCCCAGGCCACCGACGTCCAGGTCAACAAGGCCACCGGCCCGCTGTTCCGGGTCGCCGACAGCGCCGAGAAGATGCTGGAGCTCGGCGAAGAGGGGCTGATCAAATACATCGCCTCGATCGGCCTCTTCCGCACCAAGGCCAAGAACGTCATCGCCGCCGCCCACATCCTGATGGACCGGCACGGCGGCCAGGTCCCGCTGAACCGCGCCGATCTGGAGGCCCTGCCGGGCGTGGGCCGCAAGACGGCGTCCGTGGTGCTGAACGAACTGGACATCGAGCCGGCCATCGCCGTGGACACCCACGTCTTCCGCGTCTCGCACCGCCTGAAGCTGTCGGCCGGCAAGACGCCCGACGCGGTCGAGCAGGACCTGATGCGGATCGTACCCGGGCCCTACCAGACCCGGGCGCACCACTGGCTGATCCTGCACGGGCGCTATGTCTGCGTGGCGCGCAAGCCCAAGTGCGAGATCTGCAAGATCAGCGACCTGTGCCCCTCGCGGGAGCTCTTTCTCGGGGCCTAACCCAGCGCCTTGACCACCGCCTCGGCGAACGCCGCGCCGCCGTCGTGCGCGTGCTGCAGGAAGAGATCCGGCTCGATGACCTCCAGCTCCATCAGCTGCGGCGTGTGCTCCAGACCCCGGATCAAATCCACGCGGGCGTAGGTCAGCGGCTGGCCGGCCGCCCTCAGGACCATCTCGGCGGCGTGCAGGGCCTCGGGCTCGGGGGCAATCTGGCTGACCTGGCCGCCGAACTGCGGCTGGACGCGGAAATCGCCCTCGACGGCGACCTTGGTCACCGCATGGCTGAAATGGCCGTCGAAATAGAACAGCGACAGCTCGCCCTCCTCGCCCACGGCCGGCAGGAACGGCTGGATCAGCGTCGGTCCGCTGGGACCACCCTCCAGCGAACCGTGGCGCTTGACCCGGATCGTCTCGTGCGAGCCGGCCGAGACCTGGGGCTTGACCACCACCTCGTCGACCCCGAAGGCGTCGAAGGCGGCGTCCACGGCCTCTTGGGTGAGCCTGTCGTGGGCATGGGTCGGTACGACCGGCGCGCCCTTCCCGGCCAGTCCGACCAGGTAGGTCTTGGTCGAGTTCCAGCGCATCACCGCCGCCGGGTTGGCGACGCGGATCCCGTCGCGCTCCAGGCCGTCCAGGAAGCCGAACCATTCGTCCTGACGACCGTGATAGCCCCAGGCCAGGGACGGCATGACCAACCGCGCCCGCCCCTTGTCGATCGGGTCCGTCCAAGGCTGGGCCGCGACGGTCAGGCCCTTGGCGCGCAAAGGCGCGGACAGGCGCTCGAACAGCGGGTTCCAGCTGTCGCCGAACCGCGGCTCGTCGCGGGCGGGGACCAGGATCAGGACGTCGACCATCGGTTTACTCGCTTCGGATATGAGCTTTCGCAGCTAGGATGTCGCGCCCCCCTAAACAAGCCTTGGGGAGCAACCCTTACGTTGCCTTGGAGAGCCACTTCCTTTATCGCCAAGTCGTTTGGGCTTTTGGCCCTGCTCTTTCAAAGGTTTGCCCCGCTCCATGACCGCGCTCTACGACGTCGCCGGCATCGGCAACGCCATCGTCGATGTCATCGCCCAGTGCGACGACGCCTTCCTCGCCAAGGAAGGCCTGACCAAGGGCTCGATGGCTCTGATCGACCCCGCGCGGGCGGCCAGCCTGTATGACGTGATGGCCGCGGGCATCGAGGCCTCGGGCGGCAGCGCCGCCAACACCCTGGCCGGCGTCGCCAGCTTCGGCGGCAAGGCCGCCTTCATCGGCAAGGTCGCCGACGACCAGCTGGGTCGTGTGTTCCGCCACGACATGAAGGCCATCGGCTGCGTGTTCACCACGCCGTCCCTGGCCGAGGGCCCGGCCACGGCCCAGAGCCTGATCAACGTCACCCCCGACGCCCAGCGCACCATGTCGACCTATCTGGGCGCCTGCGTGGAGCTGACCCCGGCTGACGTCGATCCCGAGATCATCGAGGCCGCCCAGTATTCCTACCTGGAAGGCTATCTGTTCGATCCGCCGGAAGCCCGCCGCGCCTTCGCCAAGGCCGCCGCCCTGAGCCACGGCGCCGGCCGCAAGATCTCGATGACCCTGAGCGACAGCTTCATGGTCGACCGCCACCGCGGCGCTCTGCTGGGCTTCATCGAAACCCAGTGCGACGTCGTCTTCGCCAACGACAGCGAGGTCTGCTCGCTGTTCGAGACCACCGACTTCGACGCCGCCGTGAAGGCTCTGGCCGAACGCTGCGAGATCGCCGCCGTCACCCGGGGCGAAAGGGGCTCGGTGGTGGTCTCGAACGGGCAGTTGCACGAAATCTCGGCCTACCCCGTGGAAAAAGTCGTGGACACGACCGGCGCGGGGGACCAATACGCGGCCGGTTTCCTCTACGGCCTGAGCCAGGGCCGCCCGCTGCCGGTCTGCGGCCAGCTGGGCAGTCTCGCCGCCGCCGAGGTGATCGACCACTACGGTCCGCGCCCGCAGGTCAACCTGCGTGAGCTGGCCGCGAAGAACGGACTGTAGGACAAAAAATGGCCCGCACCGCTGAAGTGGTCCGCGAGACGAAGGAGACCCAGATCCGGGTCTGGATCGATCTCGACGGGACCGGCGCCTCGACGATCTCCACCGGCATCGGTTTCTACGACCACATGCTGGAGAGCTTCGCGCGCCACGGCGGCTTCGACCTCAAGGTCGAGACCAAGGGCGACCTGCATATCGATATGCACCACACGGTCGAGGACACCGGCATCGTGCTGGGCCTGGCGATCAACAAGGCGTTGGACGGCTTCAAGGGCATCCGGCGCTTCGGCCACGCGTATATCCCGATGGACGAGGCCCTGACCCGCTGCGCCATCGATCTCTCGAACCGGCCGTATCTGATCTGGAAGGTCGACTTCAAGCGCCCCAAGGTCGGCGAGATGGACACCGAGCTCTTCAAGGAGTTCCACCACGCGTTCGCCATGAACGTCGGGGCGTGCGTCCACCTCGAGACCCTGTACGGCGACAACACCCACCACGTGGCCGAGAGCGGCTTCAAGGCCCTGGCCCGGGCGCTGCGTCAGGCGGTCGAGATCGACCCGAAGACCGGCGGCCAGGCCCCGTCCACCAAGGGCGTGCTGTAGGAACCTTCCATGCAGACCCTCGCCCTGATCGACTACGGGTCGGGCAACCTGCGTTCGGCCGAGAAGGCCCTGCGCGAGGCCGCCCGTCGTAGCGCGATCGACGCCGATATCGTCGTCACCGCCGATCCCGACCTTGTCGCCAAGGCCGATCGCGTCTTCCTGCCCGGCGTCGGGGCCTTCGCCTCGTGCCGCGCCGGCCTGGACGCCACGGGCGTCTATGAAGCGATGAACGAGGCCGTGCACGGTCGCGGCGCGCCCTTCATGGGCATCTGTGTCGGCCACCAGCTCCTGGCCACCGAAGGCCTGGAGTTCGGCGTCACGCCGGGCCTGGACTGGATTGCCGGCCAGGTGAAGAAGCTCGAACCTGCCGATCCGTCGCTGACCATCCCGCACATGGGCTGGAACGCGATCAGCTTCGTCCGCACCCATGCCCTTTTCAAGGGCATCGAGGACGGCGCCCACATGTATTATGCCAACTCGTTCGCCCTGACCGCTTCCAACCCGGAAGACGTCGTCGCGACCACCGACCATGGCGGCCCGTTCGTCGCGGCTGTGGCCAAGGGCAATGTCGCGGGCGTACAGTTTCACCCCGAAAAGTCACAAGCCTCAGGGCTCGCCCTGCTCGCCAACTTCCTGGAATGGCGCCCATGATCCTCTATCCCGCCATCGACCTGAAGGACGGCCAGTGCGTGCGCCTGCTGCACGGCGACATGGAGAAGGCCACGGTCTTCAACAATTCGCCCGCCGACCAGGCCCAGCGCTTCGTCAAGGACGGCTTCTCGTGGCTGCACGTCGTCGACCTGAACGGCGCCATCGAGGGCAAGTCGGTCAACACCGCCGCCGTGGAACAGATCCTGGAGTCGATCTCGATCCCGGTGCAGCTGGGCGGCGGCATCCGCACGCTGGAAGGCGTCGAGGCCTGGATCGAAGCGGGCGTCAGCCGCGTCATCCTGGGCACCGTGGCCGTGCACGACCCCGAGCTGGTCAAGAAGGCCGCCCGCCTGTGGCCCGAGCAGATCGCCGTGGCCGTCGACGTCCGTGACGGCAAGGTCGCCGTCGACGGTTGGACCGGCCTGTCGGACCTGTCGGCCATCGACCTGTCGCGCCGCTTCGAGGACGCCGGCGTGGCCGCCCTGATCATCACCGACATCAGCCGCGACGGCGCCCTGACCGGCGTCAACGTCGAAGGCGTGGGCGAGCTGGCCGACGCCGTCTCGATCCCTGTCATCGCCTCGGGCGGCGTCGCCTCGGTGGCCGACATCGAGCGCCTCAAGGCCCGCAAGGGCGTCGAGATCGCCGGCGCCATCCTGGGCCGCTCGCTCTATGCCGGGACGATCAAGCCGTCCGAAGCCCTGATCGCGGCGGACGCCTGATGCTGAAGACCCGGATCATTCCCTGCCTCGACGTGAAGGATGGGCGGGTGGTCAAGGGGGTCAACTTCGTCTCCCTGCGCGACGCCGGCGACCCGGTGGAGCAGGCGCGCGCCTATGACGCCGCCGGCGCCGACGAACTGATGTTCCTGGATATCACCGCCTCCAGCGAAGGCCGCGGCCTGATCCTGGACGTGATCTCGCGCACCGCCGAGGTCTGCTTCATGCCGGTCTCGGTGGGCGGCGGCGTGCGCCAGGTCGGTGACATGCGCCGCCTGCTGCTGGCCGGGGCCGACAAGGTCTCGACCAATACCGCTGCCGTCGAGAACCCCGACCTGATCGCCGCCGGCGCCGACGCCTTTGGCAGCCAGTGCGTGGTCGTGGCCATCGACGCCAAGGCGCGCGAGGACGGTTCGGGCGGCTGGAACGTCTGGACCTATGGCGGCCGCAAGGACACCGGCATCGATGTGGTCGAATGGGCGGCCAAGGTGGTGGAGCGCGGCGCGGGCGAGATTCTGCTGACCTCGATGGACCGCGACGGGGCCAAGATCGGCTACGACATTCCGCTGCTGAAGGCCGTGACGAGCGAAGTCTCAGTGCCGGTCATCGCCTCGGGCGGCGCGGGCAAGACCGAGCACCTGGTCGAAGCCGCCCGCGACGGTCACGCCGCCGCCGTGCTGGCCGCCTCGATCTTCCACTTCGGCGAGATCTCGATCGGCGAGGCCAAGCAGGCCATGGCCGACGCCGGCATTCCGGTGCGCCTGGACAGCCTGAAGGGCGCGGCATGAGCGAGCGCCTGACCGCCGTCCTGCAGCGCCTGGCCGCGACCGTCGAGAGCCGCAAGGGCGGCGATCCTACGACCTCCTACACCGCCAAGCTGCTGAACGATCCTGCCCTGGCCGCCAAGAAGCTGGGCGAGGAAGCCGTCGAGACCGTGATCGCGGCCGTAGCTCAGGGGCCTGAAGCCCTGGCGGCCGAGAGCGCCGACCTGCTGTACCACTGGCTGGCCCTGATGGCGGCGGCCGGCGTGTCGCTGGACGCCGTGGCCGAGAAGCTGGAAGCTCGCGAGGGTGTGTCCGGCATCGCCGAGAAGGCCTCGCGACCAAAATAGCCCTGTAAAGCCTAGCCGAGCAGCTTGCTTAGGAAAGCCGAGTGCAGGCTCCAGCCCAGGAAGCCGGCCAGGCCCATCACCACGCCCAGCGCCCCGAACCCCCACGACGCCCACAACGCCGCCGGGATCTCGACCAGCGCCGCCACCGCCGCGATGGACACGGCGATCGAGATCAGGGCGTCCGAGGCGTCGAACTGGTCGTCATGGACGTTCAGCGCGTCGTACTGCGCCGAAAACCCCTCGGCCTTGGCCTTCAGGGCCGGAACCTCGGCCTGGTACTTGGCGATCTCGGTCACCAGCCGCAGGGTCTCGGCCTGGATCGCGCCCGCCGCATGGCGGTCCTCACCTAGCGCCATCAGCCGCGCCTGGTTCAGCGCCGTCTGGTCGATGTGCAGCTTGGTCTTGGTGGCCTGGTACTCGTTCCAGGCGTCGACGCTGTCGGACTGCGCCTGCTGCATGGCCTGGACGATGTTGCCGTCCTTGACCCCCGCCAGGCCCATGAAGATCGACAGCGCCACGACGGTGATCGCCACCTGCCGGTTGAAACGCTTGTCCTTGGCCTCGGCCCCGATCTCGATGTCCACGCGCGCCTCCGAGCTTCGGCGAAGCTTTGCGCGGCGATCGTGGCGACTTCAGGTCTTCCGCTTCAGCGCCACATACAGCGCGCCCTCACCGCCGTGACGCTGGTCGGCGGTCGAGACGCCAGCGATCATCTCGCGCACGGCCGGAGCCGCCAGCCATTCGGGCGTGCGCTGACGTAGCACCCCGTGCCCGATCTTGCCCTTGCCGGTGATGACCAGCACGGCGCGGTGGCCGTCGTCATAGGCGCGGCGGATGAAGCCTTCCAGGGTCGCGCGGGCCTGGTCCTGGTCCAGGCCGTGCATGTCCAGGCGTGCGCCGATCGGGTCGTGCGCCTTGACGATGCGGCGCTTGCGATTGGGCTCGATGCGATCGGGCGCGTACCGCAACACCTTCGCCGGGGTCGGTTTCATCTCCTCGGGCGACACCCGCAGGGGCGCGATCGAGACCAGTCGGGTCGGAGGGTCAGCCGGTAGAGCCGTGTCGGCCTTCAGCGAGGGCCGGATTCGGGCCTTGCTGCGCATCTTCTCGGGCGCGACCGGCGTGCGCGGCGTCACCGTCGACGCGACCAGCTTCCAGAGGCGCTTGTCGTCCTCGGGTCCCATTTTTGCGGGAGGGGGTGGCGGCTTCTTGGCCACCTTACTGCGGCACGAGCCGATAGAGACGCAGGGCGTGGCGGACGCGGCCCGCCTCGGCTCCGGCGGCGCTGCCCGTGCCCATATAGAGATCGGCGCGCACGTCGCCCTTGATCGCCCCGCCCGTGTCCAGCGCCACGGCCAGGCGGCGATAGGCCGGGAAGGCCCCGGCCAGCTTCGGCGCGGCGGCGTCCAGCCAGTAGAGCCCGCCATAGGCGTGACGGCTGGGATCGACGGCGATGGCCCGGCCGGGCGGCAGCGCCACCCCGGCCGCGCCGGCAGGCTCCTTGCCGTCGTCGGGCACGGTCCTGAAGAACACGTAGCGCGGGTTCAACTGCATGATCGCGTCGGCCTCGGGCCCACGATGATCGGCCAGCCAGGTACGGATGGCGTCGCCCGAAGTGTTGTTGTCGGGCAGCAGGCCCTTGTCGCGCATGGCGTTGGCTATGCCGACGAACGGCTTGCCATTCGTGCCGGCGAACACTGCCCGCACCTTGCGGCCGTCGGGCAGGACGAGGACGCCCGAGCCCTGGATCTGCAGGAAGAACAGCTCCTCGGGCCGCATCCAGGCCAGGGGCTTGTCGGTCGGGGTCGCCTCGATCCCGGCGCGATCGGGATAGGGCACGAAGGTCGGCCCTTCGACGTGGCCGGTGATCTTCTTGCCGACGAAGGCCGGCTCGAATTCGCCCAGGTCCAGCACCACCAGATCGGCAGGCAGGCCGCGCAGAGGGACGGTGAATTCGGCGTTGCGCGACATCCGCGCTTCGTACTGCGGCGCGAAATAGGCCGTCAGCAGGCCTTCGTCACCCACCGGCTCGGGCCGGAAATTGGCCTCCAGGAAGGCGCGGGCGCCGGCCTTGTCCTGGATCACGGTATTGCGGGCCAGACCACAGACCCGGGCCAGGGCCGGATCCTTGGCCACGCCGCAGCCTGCCCGGAAAGCGTTCAGCGCCGCCAGATGATCCTCGTCGGCCCAGCCGGCCAGACTGGAGAACGACAGCGCCGTCGGCGGCAAGGTCGTGGCAGGCGGCGGCGGAACCGTTGTGCTGGGTGGCGGCGGGCCCGTCGTCACGGGGGGCGGCGGGCTCACGGCGCTGGCGCAGGCGCTCAGCAGCAGCGCCGCCAGGGCCAGGGGGGCGAGGGCGGCGGGAAGCGCGGGGCGGACCGGGGTCATCACGCCTCGGCGGCGGCGACGAACGACAGCTGCCAGTTCGGATTGGCGCTCTTGACCTCGCGCTCGAACGTCCAGAGCTCGGCGGTGCGCCGGTCGTCGACGCCTTCGCCGCGCTCGTCCTTGGTGCGGGTCCGCACCTCGGCCAGGATTCGCACGACAGCCTTGGCCAGATCGCCGACGACGTCGATCTTTTCCAGGTCCAGGCGCGGCGGGGTCAGGAACTCGACCTTCTCGGTTCGGCCGGCGGCCTCGCGGGCGGCCATGGCCTGCTCGAAATTGCTCATCACCTCGGGAGCCAGCAGCGGCTTGAGGGTCTCGCGGTCGCCCTCGGCATAGGCCTTGACGATCTGCTCGTACGCCGCGCGGGCGCCCGACAGGAACTTGGTCGGATCGAAGTCGGGCTGCTTGGCTTTCAGCGTCGCCAGACCCTCGGTGCGCTGCGCCGTCTGGGCGTCGGTCGCCAGGGCGGGCGATCCGGCGGTCTGGGCCGTCACGGGGGTTTCCTCCGGCTGACGTCCGACCCGACGCCCCAGGGTGGCGTAGAGCTGGTAGAGGACGACGGCGGCGACCGCGGCGAGGAACAGGATCTGGAGCACTTCGGGGTCCGGCAACGGGCTTTGAGCCCAGGATATCAGCTCTATATAGGCGAGATGCGCTCTCCCGTCAGGCGCCTGGCGTTGCGCCAGAACGACCCGCATGGTAGCAGCGCCCACCATTCTTACAGGCGTTCTAGCCGCCGATTACGGATTTTATCCTAATGACCGACACGACCGCCCCCAATGGCGCCCCGGAGGCGACCCCGGAAGAGGCCGCTGGGCAATCGGGCATCCGCATCCTGGCCCAGTTCGTTCGTGACTTCTCGTTCGAGAACCCGCTGGCTCCGGACAGCCTGCGCGCCGGCGCGGCCCAGCCCGCCATCGACATGGGCGTCGAAATGAACGCCCGCGGTCGTCCGGACGGTCTGTTCGAAGTGGACCTGAAGCTCTCGGCCCGCGCCCTGCGCGACGAGCAAGCCGTGTTCCACGTCGAAGTCGTCTATGGCGGCCTGTTCCACATCGCCGGCGTGTCCGAGGAAGACCTCGAGCAGGTCCTGCTGATCCAGTGCCCGGGCTACCTGTTCCCGTACGCCCGTCGTCTGATCTCGGACGTCACGGCCGAAGGTGGCTTCCCGCCCTTCCTGATCGACCCGATCGACTTCGCCGGCGTCTACGCCGCGCGCAAGGCCCAGGCCGAAGGCCAACCGATCGGCAACGCCTAAGTCCGAAGGCGTCACTGACGAATACAAGAAGGCCCGGTCATCGCTGACCGGGCCTTTTTCGTTACGGCTGCAGGCGATAGCCGCCCATCTCGGTGATCAGGATCCGCGCCACGGCCGGATCGGGCTCGATCTTCTGGCGCAGGCGATAGACGTGGGTCTCCAGCGTGTGGGTGGTGACCCCGGCGTTGTAGCCCCACACCTCGGTCAGCAGCTCCTCGCGCGACACGGGCTTGGAGCCGGCGCGATAGAGGTACTTGAGGATGTTGGTTTCCTTCTCGGTCAGCCGCACCTTCTTCTGCTTCTCGTCGACCAGCAGCTTGGCGGACGGGCGGAACTCGTACGGGCCGATGCGGAACAGCGCATCTTCCGAAGCCTCGTAACTGCGCAGCTGGGCGCGGATGCGGGCCAGCAGCACGCCGAAGCGGAAGGGCTTGGTGACATAGTCGTTGGCCCCGGACTCCAGGCCCAGGATCGTGTCGCTATCGCTGGCGGCGGCCGTCAGCATGATCACCGGCGCCGTGACCCCGTTCTTGCGCATCAAGCGGCAGGCCTCGCGGCCATCCATGTCCGGCAGGTCGACGTCCAGCAGGATCAGGTCGGGCTTGATCTCGCGCGACATCCGCACCCCCTCGCCGGCGCTGGAGGCCTCGGCGACTGCGAACTCCTCGTGCAGGGCCAGCTGCTCGGCCAGAGCGCCGCGCAGGTCATCATCGTCGTCGATCAGCAGAAGGGTCTTGCGTTGCGCCATAAGGCGAAACATGCACCGCTGCGCCCCCCGGGGACAACCCCGAGCTTGGGTTATATGTCTGAGGAGTCGGTGTTCTATGCTGTTCCGGGCCCATGCCGACGGCCGCTTTGACCTGGACGGGCGGATCCTGCGCTGCGCGATCGGCAAGGCCGGCGCCATCGCCGCGACCGACAAGCGCGAAGGCGACAACAAGAGCCCGCTGGGGGCCTGGGTCATGCGCGAGGTCTGGTATCGGCCGGACGTCTATCCGGGAGGCCCCAGCACCGCCCTGCCCGTCCGCGCCACGCGTCCCGAGGACGGCTGGTGCGACGCCCCCGGCGATCCAAGCTACAACCGCCCCGTGACCCTGCCCTATCCGGCCAGCGCCGAGCGGATGTGGCGCGACGACCACGTCTACGACCTGGTGGTGATCCTCGGCCACAACGACGACCCACCGGTCCCGGGGATGGGCTCGGCGATCTTCATGCACCTGGCGCGGGACGGCTATCCGGGCACAGAGGGCTGCGTGGCGCTGCAGCAGGCGGACATCGAAGCGGTTCTCGCGGCGGCCAAACCCGGCGACGCGGTCGAGATCGTGGCCTAGTCGTAATTGCGGCTGCCGAAGATCGCCGATCCCACCCGCACCGACGTCGCGCCCTGCGCGATCGCGATCTCGAAGTCGTCGCTCATGCCCATGGACAGCCTCTCGACGCCGTTGCGGGCGGCGATCTCGCGCAGCAGGGTGAAGTGGGGCGCAGGATCCTCATCGAACGGCGGGATGCACATCAGGCCCTCGATGGCCAGGCCATAGGTCCCTCGGCAGGCGGCGACGAAGGCGTCCGCCTCGGCGGGGGCGATCCCGGCCTTCTGGGCCTCCTCACCGACATTGACCTGGACGTAGAGACGCGGCGCCTGGCCGGCCCGCTGGATCTCGTCGGCCAGCACGCGGGCCAGCTTCTCGCGATCGAGCGTCTCGATCACGTCGAAGAAGCCCACCGCCTCGCGGGCCTTGTTGGTCTGCAGCGGCCCGATCAGCCGCAGCTCCAGCCCCGCCCGGCGATCGCCCCAGCGTTCGATAGCCTCCTGCACCCGGTTTTCGCCGAACACTTTCTGTCCCGCTTCGAGCACGGGCGCGATATGCTCCCACGGCTGGGTCTTGGAGACCGCCACCAGCGTGACCGAACCCGTCGGACGACCGGCGCGGGCCTCGGCGGCGGCGATGCGGGCCTGAATCTCGGCGAGGGCTTTGGACATCGAGGGACGAGCCTTGGACGGAAACGTGAGCGAACTGGAAGTCCTGTCTAGTGCGGCGGCGGCCTTTCCGCCAAGGACCGCGCGCGGCAAGGCCCTGCCCGGCCTGCTGTTCTTCACCGATCCGGCGCGGATCGCCCATCCGGAGACTGTGGCCGAGCGCCTGCCGCACGGCGCAGGGATCGTGTTCCGCGCCTTCGGGTCAGCGGACGCCGTCGAACAGGGCCGCCGCCTGCGGGCGATCGCCGACGCGCGGGACCTGCTGCTGCTGGCCGGGGCTCATCCGGGCCTGGCCGAGGGGATCGGGGCCGACGGCCTGCACATGCCCGAACGCCTGGCGGGCGAGATCCCGCGTCTGCGAGCCGAGCACGGCCGCTACCTGATCACCGTCGCCGCCCACGACACGGCCGCTGTCCAGGCCGCCCAGCGCGCCGGGGCAGATGCAGTCGTCGTATCGCCGGTCTTTCCCAGCAACAGCCCGTCAGCGGGCGAGCCCTTGGGCGTCGAAGGCTTGAAGGCTCTGGTCGCGGCCACGGCCCTGCCCGTCTACGCGCTGGGCGGCGTGCGGGCGCGTACGGTGACGCAGCTGATGGGCAGCGGAATTGCAGGGATCGCGGCGGTCGAAGCGCTTGCCGGCTGACCGACCTAGAACTTGAAAGCGGTTTCCAGACGCACGCGCGGAGCGGCTTCGGGCTGCTGGGCCTTGCGGGCGGCCAGGGCCGGATTGGATTCACCCAGGCTGACGGCACCGCCTACGCGGATCGACGGGGTCACCTTGAAATAGGCGCCGGCCTGAACGTCCTGCATTTCCATTTCGCGGCTGGAAGGTTGGTCGAGATCCAGCTTCAGGCCCCAGCGGCCCTTCTTGGCGTCCCAGCGCAGGGTGCGCTTGTCGTCCTGCGGGTATTGGACGCCAGCGGCGGCGCTGGTGAAGTCATTCTTGACCGAGAAATCGGGAGCAACCGCGTGCGGCTTGGCCTGGGCGAACGCGCTCGCCGCCGATCCCGTCAGGATCAGCGCGGCAGCGCCCGCCAAGAAGAAACGCGTCGCGACCATCGCTACTCGCCGCCTATACTCTGTTGTCCCCACCCATCCCATATAGGAACGAGCCCCTTGAATTGCGATTAAAGGCTTGGCCGGAACGCGGTCAACCGGCCTTTGGTCGCACTTCGGGCTGAATTGATCGATTCAATCGACTCCTGTGGCGACGAGGTCACGCGATTCCTGTTTTGAGGCGGCGTAGCCATGCTATAGACCGGCTCCCGGCCGCGGGGGCGCGCCAGGAGCGCGCATAGCGCCGGCGATACATTGGAGCGAGGTAATATGGCGTTTGAGCGTGGGTCTGTGATGCGCGGCGTCGCCGCAGGCGTCCTGGCTCTGTCGATGCTGGGCATGACCGCATGCGCCAGCAACAAGCCCCCCAAGACGTTTTCCACGCAAAGCGACGAGCCGGGCCTGAACCCGTTCAAGCGCTTCGGCGGCGGCAACAAGGCCCCGGCCAGCGAAGGCGCGATCGGCGTCAACGGCTATCTGTGGCGCGCGAGCCTGGACACCCTGGCGTTCATGCCCCTGGCCTCGGCCGACCCGTACGGCGGCGTGATCGTCACCGACTGGTACGTGAATCCGGAAACCCCGGCCGAACGCTTCAAGGCCACGGTCTACATCCTTGACACCCGCCTGCGCGCCGACGGCCTGAACGTCACGGTGTTCAAGCAGTCCAAGGACGTGAACGGGCAGTGGGTTGACGCGCCCGTCGCCGACCAGACCGCGACCGACATCGAGAACGCGATCCTGACCCGCGCCCGTCAGCTTCGCCTGTCGAACATCAAGGGCTAAGGCTCTAGGGGTCCTCTTCCCGGCGAAGAGGACCCTGACTTCCTATTTCTCTGCGCGCTCCGGCCGCGAAACCGCTTACTCTTGTCGCGGACGCGCCTTCGGGGCGCGTTCCTGCATCCAAGACCTGGTTTCCGATGGCCCGTTACAATCCCAAAGACACCGAGCCCAAGTGGCGTGAAGCCTGGGCGAAGGCCGACGTCTTCAAGACCGGCGAGATCAACGACGGCCGTCCGAAGTACTACGTCCTCGAGATGTTCCCGTATCCGTCGGGCCGCATCCACATGGGCCACGTCCGCAACTACGCCATGGGCGACGTGGTGGCCCGCTACAAGCGCGCGCAAGGCTTCAACGTCCTGCACCCGATGGGCTGGGACGCCTTCGGCATGCCCGCCGAGAACGCGGCCATGGAGCGCGGCGTCCACCCCAAGGGCTGGACCTACGACAATATCGCCGCCATGCGCGAGCAGCTGAAGTCGCTGGGCATCTCGGTCGACTGGTCGCGCGAATTCGCCACCTGCGACCCGGAATATTACGGCAAGCAGCAGGCCTGGTTCCTGCGCCTGCTGAAGTCCGGCCTGGTCTATCGCAAGGAAGCCTCGGTCAACTGGGACCCGGTCGACATGACCGTCCTGGCCAACGAGCAGGTCATCGACGGCAAGGGCTGGCGCTCGGGCGCGACCGTGGAGAAGCGCAAGCTGACCCAGTGGTTCCTGCGCATCACCCAGTACGCCGACGACCTGATCGACGGCCTGAAGACCCTGGACCGCTGGCCCGACAAGGTTCGCCTGATGCAGGAGAACTGGATCGGCCGCTCCAAGGGCCTGCGCTTCAGGTTCCAGTTCGAGGGCGAGGCCCCCGACGGCATGGCCGACGGGCTGGAAGTCTATACCACCCGTCCCGACACCCTGTTCGGCGCCAGCTTCGTCGGCATCGCGCCCGAGCATCCTCTGGCCGAGCGCCTGGGCATCGAGAACCCCGAGGTCCAGCAGTTCATCGCCGACTGCCGCAAGGGCGGCACCTCGGAAGCCGAGATCGAGAGCGCCGAGAAGCTGGGCTACGACACCGGCCTGCGGGTGAAGCATCCGCTGGACCCGTCGATCACCCTGCCCGTCTGGATCGCCAACTTCATCCTGATGGACTACGGCACGGGCGCGATCTTCGCCTGCCCGGCCCACGACCAGCGCGACCTGGATTTCGCCCGCAAGTACGACCTGCCGGTGAAGCCGGTGGTGCTGCCGAACGGCGAGGATCCGGCGACCTTCCAGGTCGGCAAGGAAGCCTATGTCGGCCCCGGCAAGATCTTCAATTCGGAGTTCCTGGACGGCATGGACGTCGAGACCGCCAAGGCCGAGGCCGTGGCGCGCATCGAAGCCGCCGGCCAGGGCCAGGGCGCGACGGTCTACCGCCTGCGCGACTGGGGCGTCTCGCGTCAGCGCTACTGGGGTTGCCCGATCCCGGTCATCCACTGCGAGGCCTGCGGCGTCGTGCCAGTCCCCGAGGACCAGCTGCCGGTCGCCCTGCCCGAGGATGTCACCTTCGACAAGCCGGGCAACCCGCTGCTGCGCCACCCGACCTGGCGTCACACCACCTGCCCGTCCTGCGGCGGCCGCGCCGAGCGCGAGACCGACACGCTGGATACGTTCATCGACTCCAGCTGGTACTTCGCCCGCTTCGCCGACACCCACGCCGCCGAGCCGGTGGGCAAGGACGCGGCCGACTACTGGCTGGCCGTCGACCAGTATATCGGCGGCGTCGAGCACGCGATCCTGCACCTGCTGTATGCGCGCTTCATCACCCGCGCCCTGAAGGACGAGAACCTGCTGTCGGTCGCCGAACCGTTCGCGGGCCTGTTCACGCAAGGGATGGTCACTCACGAGGCCTACAAGAACGAGGCCGGCGAGTGGGTCGAGCCGTCGGACGTGGTGATCACCGCCGAAGGCAACAGCCGCTCGGCCAAGCACGCCAAGACCGGCGCGCCGATCGTCATCGGCGACATCGAGAAGATGTCGAAGTCCAAGAAGAACGTCGTCGCTCCCGAGGACATCTTCGAGGCCTACGGCGTCGACAGCGCGCGCCTGTTCGTGATGTCCGACAGCCCGCCCGAGCGCGACGTCCAGTGGACCAACTCCGGTGTCGAGGGGTCTTGGCGCTTCACGCACCGCCTGTGGAACGAGTTCGACAGCCAGCCGGCCGGCGACTTCGCCCATGACGACAGCGACGAAGCCGCCCTGGCCCTGCGCAAGGCGGCGCACAAGCTGATCGGCTTCGTCACCGACAGCATCGAGAACTTCCGCTTCAACAGCGGCGTGGCGCGTCTGTACGAGTTCCTGAACGCCCTGAAGGCCGCTCCGGCTGAAGGCGCGACCCAGGGCGTCCTGGCGGCCCGCAAGGAAGCCCTGAACATCCTGGCCCGCCTGGTCGCCCCCTTCACGCCCCACCTGGCCGAGGAGGCCTGGGCCAGCATCGGCGGCGAAGGCATGGTCGTGAACGCGCCCTGGCCCAAGGCCGACCCGGCCCTGGCCGCGGACGACGAACGTGTCCTGCCCATCCAGATCAACGGCAAACGTCGCGGCGAGGTGAAGGTCAAGGCCGGCGCCCCGGACGACGAGGTCCAGAAAATCGCTCTGGCGGATCCGAACGTCATGGCCCACCTTGAAGGCCTGACGGTCCGCAAGGTGATCGTGGTGAAAGACCGCATCATCAACATCGTGGCCAACTGAGACCCCGAGCGACAATCGATGAAACGCATCCTGGCAGTCGGCGCTATCGCCCTCTCGACCCTAGCCCTTTCGGCCTGCGCCGGCTTCACGCCGTTGTACGGCCGCCCGGGTGTCGAGGGCGGTCTTTCCAGCATCGAGACGGTCGCGGCCGAGGGTCGTGGCGGCTATCTGCTGCGCGAGCAGCTGGACGACGCCCTGGCCTATCGCCAGGGCGCGCCGGCGGCCTACAAGCTGATGCTGTCGGTCAACGAGCGCCGCTTCGCCCGCGGCGTCCGCCTGGACAACACCGCCAATCGCTACGAGCTGCGGATGAGCGTCAACTGGCGCCTGCTGGACGCCAAGACCAGCGGCGAGGTCCACAAGGGCCTCACCGAGGTCTCAGTAACCTATGACTCGGCCGACCAGCCCTATGCCGCCATCGCCGCCCAGAACGACGGCCAGGAGCGCGCCGCCGCGGAGGTGGCCCGCAAGATCCAGCTGGACCTCGCCACCTGGCTGGCGGGCCGGAAACCGGCTTAAGGGCGTGACAGCCGAAAGTGTGAGCGGTTCCGGCGGCCGCCACGCTCCAGGGACAGAGCGATGATCCTCTCCAAGCGTCCGGACGTCGAACGCTTCCTGAAGGAGCCGACCCCGGACATCCGGGCCGTGGTCATCTACGGCAAGGACCGGGGCGTGGTGCGCGATCGCGCCAACGCCCTGGCCAAGCGCGTGGTCGAGCGTCCCGACGACCCCTTCGACACCGCCCAGCTCACCGAAGGCGACCTGGACAGCGATCCGGCCAAGCTGGAGGACGAGCTGTCGGCGATGTCGCTGATGGGTGGCCGCCGCCTGGTGCGCCTGCGCCTGACCGGCGAGAAGGCCGGCCCCGACAAGCAGGCCTCCGAGGCCCTGACCCGCCATGTCGAGGGCCAGCTGAACCCCGACGCCTTCTTCCTGGTCGAGGCCGGGGCCCTGGGTCGCGACTCCCTGCTGCGCAAGGTCGGCGAGAAGCTGAACGGCTGCGCCGTCATCCCCTGCTACGAGGACGAGGCCGGCGACCTGGCCCGCCTGACTCGCGACACCCTGGCCAATGACAAGCTGAACCTGAACAGCGAGGCGCTGGATCTGTTCGTCTCGCGCCTGCCCAAGGAGCGTGGCGTGGCCCGCGCCGAGATCGAGCGCCTGGCGCTGTTCCTAGGCCCCGGCAGCGGGGCCACGGCCACCGCCGCCGACCTGACGGACTTCCTAGGGGTGGAACCCGAGGCCTCGCTCAGCGACGCCGCCGCCGACGCCTTCGGCGGCAAGGCCGGTCTCGCGCAGCAGGCCCTGCGCCGCGCCGCCGCCGAGGGCGAAGGCGGTCCGGCCGCCGTCCGGGCGATCAGCTACTATCTGAACCGCCTGCGCCGGGTTCTGACACTGCACAAGAACGGCGTCGACCTGCAGGCGGCCGCCAAGGCCTCCGGCGTCTTCTGGAAACAGGAACGCGAATTCCTGCGTCAGGCGCGCGGCTGGAACCTGGAAGCGATCCTTGAGATCCAAGGCGAGGTCCTGACCGCCGATCGCGCCTGCAAGACCTCCGGCTCGCCCGACCAGCTCATCGCCGAGCGCCTGGCGCTGATGATCGCGGGCCGCGCGCGGCGGCTGGGGCTTTAGGGCGTCAAAACCCCCGAAAATCGGCCCTTTGCGCCGCTATGGACGGTTTCCGAGAAAGCCTTACGCCACAGGGACTTGGAGTCCGAATGGACTCAAACCGCCCTCGCCTCACGAAAACGGCGCCTCCTGGAGTATGGAGAGGCGCCGTTCTGTGCGCGACAGAGGCGATTTTGGAGAGCCCGAGAATCGCTCATTCGCACGCTTATTGAGTGCGTCTGAGCAGACTTCGGTCAAACCCCGCGCGTGAGGCGATTGCAGAGGTCGTCTAGCTGCTCGAGCGTCGCATAGGTGATGGTCAGGGTTCCGGTCGCACCGCGATGATCGATCGAGACATCGAGACCCAGGACCGACGACAGGTCGGCCTCGAGGGCCTGGGTGTCGGTGTCCTTCACACGCGCGGGACGGCCGCCCTTGTTCTTGTTCGGCGTCGCGGTCGGCGCCTTGCGGGCCAGGGCCTCGGTCTCGCGAACCGACAGGCCGCCCTCGATGATCTGTTTGGCCAGGGCGACCGGGTCGGCCGCGGCGGCGATGGCGCGAGCGTGACCAGCCGACAGCTCGCCGCTGACCAGGTACGACTGCACCTCGTCCGGTAGGGCCAGCAGGCGCATCGTATTGGCGACGTGGCTGCGGCTCTTGCCGATGGTCTGGGCGATGTTCTCCTGGGTGCGCTCGAACTTCTCCATCAGCACTTTGTACGAAAGCGCTTCTTCCAGGATGTTCAGGTCGGCGCGCTGGACGTTCTCGATGATGCCGATTTCCAGCACCGCCAGGTCGTCCAGTTCGCGCACCATGATCGGCACGGTGCGCAGGCCTGCCCGCTGAGCCGCACGCCAGCGACGTTCGCCGGCGACGATCTGGTATTCGCCGGGGGCGCCCTGCGCGGGACGAACCAGGATGGGCTGCAGCACGCCCTTCTCGCGGATCGAGTTGGACAGGTCGTCCAGATCTTCCTCGCGGAAGGTGCGGCGGGGCTGGTCCGGATTGCGCTTCAGGATCTCGATCGGCGCTTCACGTGAACCGGCGGCGTTGTCGCCCGGAGCCTGAGCCGGCGCGACGTCGACCTCGCCCAGCAGCGCCGACAGACCACGACCCAGACCACGACGGCCCTCGGAACTACCGGGCTCACCCACCACGACGGACTCCATCATCTTCCAGTCAAACTCTAGGATCGATACTTAGCGGTATGGCTTATCCCAGCGGTCAGGCCGCTTGGGCTTGGCGGTCGCGCTCGCGGCTGATCACCTCGCGGGCCAGCTTCAGATACGCCTGGCTGCCGGCGCACTTCAGATCGTACAGCAGCACGGGCTTGCCGAACGACGGCGCCTCCGAGACGCGAACATTCCGTGGGATCACCGCGTCATAGACCTTGTCGCCGAAGTGGGCGCGGACATCGCTGGCGACCTGCTCTGACAAGCTGTTGCGGCGGTCGTACATGGTCAGCACAACCCCTTGAATCTCGAGACGCGGGTTCAAGCTGCCCCGGACGCGTTCGATGGTCCGCATCAGTTGGGTCAGGCCTTCCAGGGCAAAGAACTCGCACTGCAGCGGCACGAACACCGCGTCGGCGGCGGTCATGGCGTTGACGGTCAGCACGTTGAGCGACGGCGGGCAGTCGATAAGCACATAGGTGTAGGGCCCGTTGGCGCGGATCGTCTCCAGGGCGTCGCGCAGACGGTAGGACCTACGCGCGGTCTGACCCAGTTCGATCTCGATACCCGACAGATCGGCGTCGGCCGGGATGACGTCCAGGCCCGGCAGCTCGCTCTTCACGGCGGCGTCGATCACCGGCGACTCGCCCATCAGCACGTCATACAGCGTGGTGCGGCGCAGGGTGCGGCCGATACCCAGTCCCGTGGAACAGTTGCCCTGCGGATCGGAATCGATCAGCAGCACGCGCTCGCCGCAGGCAGCCAGGGCAGTGCCCAGGTTGATGGCGGTCGTGGTCTTGCCCACCCCGCCCTTCTGGTTGGCGATGGCGAGGACGCGGAGAGGATTAGCGGACACGGGAAAGCCTCTTCACTTGAACGATGCGACCCCGGGGATCGCTTTGACTGGGGAGCAGATCGCTGGCGAACGCCCAGGCCTTCTTGGCCTCGGTCAGTTCGGCGGCCACATCCTGGCCCTTCAGGAACAGGCCGGTCGCGCCGCGATTTAGATAGGGTTCGGCGAAGCCGAGCAGCTTGGTCATCGGGGCGCAGGCCCGCGCGGTGACCACGTCCACCTTCAGCTTAAGCTCTTCGGCCCGGACGTTGTGGATCTCGACCGGCAGGTCCAGGGCCTTGGCCGCGACTTCCAGGAAGCGGCAGCGCTTGGTCATGCTCTCGACCAGATGGACCTTGGCCTCCGCCCTACCCTTCAGCAGTATGGCCAGCACCACGCCGGGCAGACCGGCGCCGGCGCCGAGGTCGGCCCAGGTGGAAGCCTCGGGCGCCAGCGCCAACAGCTGCGAGCTGTCCAGGGCGTGGCGCGTCCAATAGGTGGCGATGGTCAGCGGACCGACCAGGTTCATCACCTCGTTCCACTCGGCCAGCAGGTCCTGGAAGCGCGCCAGATCGGCGATCTGGGCGTCCGACGCGCCGGTAAGGGCTTGGTAACCAGCCGCGTCCAGCACCGGAGGGTCTACGATCACGGCGTCAGGCTGCACGGCCGCGCCTCACGTGAGCGAGAAGCGCCGTCAGCGCGCCGGGGGTCACGCCCTCGATGCGGGCCGCCTGCCCCAGGGTCAGCGGCCGAACGCGGGCCAGCTTCTCGCGAACCTCGTTCGACAGGCTGCCGATCTCGGCATAGTCCAGATCGGCCGGCAGGCGCAGATCCTCGTCCTTGCGCAGCGAATCCGCGTCGGCGCGCTGGCGGTCCAGATAGCCGGCATAGGCCGCCTCGATCTCGATCTGCTCGCGGACGTCAGTGTTCCACGTGAAAACCTCGGGCCAGATCCGGCCCAGATCGTCGAGGGTCACATCCGGATAGGCCAGCATGGCGAAGATGTCGCGGCGGACGCCGTCGCTGTTGACCTTGAACCCGGCCTTCACAGCCTCGTTGGGGGTCAGGCTGACGGAACGAGCAAACGCGCGGGCCGCTTCCAGCCGCGCCTTCTTCTCGCCCCACGCCTTGGCGCGGGTCTCGCCCACCACGCCCAGGGCGATGCCGCGATCCGTCAGGCGCTGGTCGGCGTTGTCGGCGCGCAGGGTCAGACGGAACTCGGCCCGGCTGGTGAACATCCGATAGGGCTCGGTGACGCCCCGGGTGACCAGGTCGTCGATCATCACGCCGATATAGGCCTCGTCGCGGGCGAAGACGACGGGCTGCTCGCCACGCGCCGCCAGCGCGGCGTTCAGGCCGGCGACCAGGCCCTGCGCGCCCGCCTCCTCGTAGCCCGTGGTGCCGTTGATCTGGCCGGCCAGATAGAGACCCGGCAGGCGCTTGGTCTCCAGCGTGGCGAACAGCTCGCGCGGATCGACATAGTCGTATTCGATCGCATAGCCGTAGCGAATGACCTCGACCTTCTCGAGTCCGGGGATCGTGCGCAGGAACAGCAGCTGGGTCTCTTCGGACACCGACGTGGAAATGCCGTTCGGATAAACGGTGTCGTCATCCAGGCCTTCCGGCTCCAGAAAGATCTGGTGGCTGGTCTTGTCGGCGAAGCGGACGACCTTGTCCTCAATCGACGGGCAATAGCGCGGACCGATCCCCGTGGCGCGACCGCCATAGACCAGGGACTCACTGAGCCGCTCAGCGATGATCTTGTGGGTCTCTTCTGTGGTGAAGGTGACGCCGCAGGCGATTTGCGGCACGTCGATCCTGTCGTTCAGATACGAGAACGGGACCGGCTGCTCATCGGCCGCCTGGCTGTCCAGCTGGTCCCAGGCGATCGTCTTGCCGTTTAGCCGCGCGGGCGTGCCGGTCTTCAGGCGGCCCATCTGGAAATTGAGGCCGTAAAGACGATCCGACAGGCCGATCGACGGCTGGTCGCCGACGCGGCCAGCGGGGATGCGCTCCTCGCCGCGATGGATGACGCCCTTCAGGAAGGTGCCGGTCGTCAGGATTACACGTGAAGCGCGGTAGGCGCGCCCTTCCCCATCGATCGCCCCCGCGACCTTCCCGTCCTCGACGATCAGGTCCTCTGCGGCGGCAGCAATGATGTCCAGATTCGGCGTGGCGGCCAGCTCGGCCTGCATCGCCTCGCGATAGAGCTTGCGGTCGATCTGCGAGCGCGGACCCCGGACCGCAGGGCCCTTGGAGCGGTTCAGCATCCGGAACTGGATGCCGGCCTTGTCGGCCATGCGGCCCATGACGCCGTCCAGGGCGTCGATCTCGCGGACGAGGTGTCCCTTGCCCAGGCCACCGATAGCCGGGTTGCAGGACATCTCGCCGATGGTTTCCAGCTTGTGGGTCAGCAGCAGAGTGTGCGCGCCGGCGCGCGCCGAGGCGGCCGCCGCCTCGCAGCCGGCGTGACCGCCGCCGATGACAATGACATCCCAGGAGTTGGACAAGAGACTCGCCTCAATGCGAACGCCCCCGAACCTGCGGGGGCGTTGGACTCGATCTATACGCCAATCAGGCGAGCGGGTCGATGTGACTCCGTGGCGTTCCACGTGAAACACCCCCACCACAGCTGTGAGCGGCCTGTGGATAATATAGGGGACTTTCCACGTGGAACATCACTTGCCGATGCAGAAGGTCGAAAAGACTCGGCCCAGCACGTCTTCGGGATCGACGCGGCCGGTGATCTTCTCCAGCGCCCGTGCCGCCAGACGCACATCCTCGGCGGCCAACTCGACTTCAAGCCCGATGTCGGACAGCGCGCGGGTCAGATAATCCTGAGCCTCCCGCAAGCGCTCGGCATGACGAAGACGGGTCGCGGCCGGGAACTCCGCGCCGGACAGGGCGTCCGCGACATGCTGAACCAGAACCGTACGAAGTCCGTCAACCGCCTCGCCGGACTTGGCTGAGAGACGGACAACTTTCATCCCCTCCCCCATCCAGCGCCGCTCGGCTTCGCCGAGCGTATCGGGGTCCGCGATGTCGGCCTTGTTCAGCACCAGCCAGTCGCCGGGCCGGACCGCCTCCTCAAGCTTCACTGTATGTTTCACGTGAAACCCATCGACGACCCAAAGCCTTAGGTCAGCATCTTCAGCCCAGGCCCGCGCCCGACGGACGCCCTCGGCTTCGATCACATCCGCCGTCTCACGAATGCCAGCGGTATCGGCCAGCAGAACTTTGTACCCGCCGAGCACCAGCGGAACCTCGATGACGTCCCGGGTCGTACCGGGCGTGGCGGTGACGATCGCGGCGTCGCGCTCGACGAGGCCGTTCAGCAGGGTGCTCTTACCGGCATTCGGCGCGCCGACCAGGGCGATGCGGAAACCGTCCCGCACGCGGCGTCCACGGGAAACATCAGCCAAGGCGGCATCGAGCTCCGCGCTCAGAGTCCGCAGGCCTGGGCGCGCCCGCTCGGCCACCTCCTCCGGCAGGTCTTCGTCGGGAAAGTCGACGGCCGCTTCCAGCATCGCCAGCGACTGGACCAGCAGATCCCGCCACCGATCGTAGCGCTGGCTGAGCGCTCCGCCGACCTGACCGAGCGCCTGTTTGCGCTGGGCCTCGGTCTCGGCGTCGATCAGGTCGGCGACCCCCTCGGCCTGAGCCAGGTCAAGCTTGCCATTCTCGAAGGCCCGACGGGTGAACTCGCCGGGCTCGGCCAGGCGCAGGCCCAGATCAACCAGCGCCGACAGCAGCGCCTCGACGACGGCCCGACCGCCGTGCACGTGAAACTCCGCGCTGTCCTCGCCGGTATAGCTGGCCGGTCCCTCGAACCTCAGGACCAGCGCCTCGTCCAGCTCGACGCCCTGGTGACGAAGCTTTCTCACAGCCGCCAGCCGCGGCTTGGGCGCCCGACCGCACAAAGCCTCGACGGTCGACAGGGTCGCCGGACCCGAGACACGCACCACGGCCACCGCCGCTCGCCCGGCCGCGGTGGCCAGGGCGAAGATCGTATCGGTCATAGGTTCAGGGCTTCCCGGCAGCAGCACCCGCGGCCGCCGTCATCAGCTTGCGAAACTGCTCCTGCGCGCCGGCGCCGAACGCCATCCAGTTCTTCAGCAGCTCCTCCGGCGCCAGCATTGCCATATTGGCGTCCATGCGGTTCTGCATCTCTTCGACCAGGTGCTCGTTCAAGCCGCTGACATCGGGAAGGCCCAAAAAGGCCCGCGCCTCGACAGGCGTACAGTCGATCTCGATGGTCATCTTCATGAGGTGGTTCCCTTCGGTCAGGGCACGATATTGTTATGGGGCAAGCCCGTCGGCGCAGGTTAGAGCGCTTTGGTCGAAAGTCACATGAGGTCCTGACTTGTGACCTCTGAAGAGACGGAGTTCCCGATGAGCGAGACCCTCACGATCACCACGCCCGACGGCGACTTCTCGGCCTATGTGGCGCATCCTCAGGCAGACAATGCTCCGGCCATCGTCGTGATCCAGGAGATCTTTGGCGTCAACAAGGTGATGCGCGACATCTGTGACGGCCTCGCCAGCCAAGGCTATGTCGCCGTCTGCCCCGACCTTTTCTGGCGGATCGAGCCGGGCATCGACATTACCGACCAGTCCGAGGCCGAGTGGAAGCGGGCGTTCGAACTGTTCAACGCGTTCGACGTGGACGCCGGCGTGAGCGACATCGCCGCCACCATCACCACGGTCCGCGCCCTGCCCGGCGTCAACGGCAAGGTTGGCGCGGTCGGCTACTGCCTGGGCGGCCTGCTGGCCTTCCTGACGGCCACCCGCACCGACGCGGACGCCGCCGTCTCGTACTATGGCGTCGGCCTGGAGAAGCATGTCGGCGAAGCCGAGAAGCTGGCCCATCCGCTGCTGATGCATATCGCCGAGAAGGACCAGTTCGTCCCGCCAGAAGCCCAGCAGGTCATCCTTAATGCGCTGAAGGATCACCCGCAGATCGAGATCCACACCTATGCTGGCCGCGACCACGCCTTCGCGCGGGAAGGCGGCGCGCACTATGACGCCGCTGACGCGGCCAAGGCCAACGGCCGCAGCCTGACCTTCTTCCAGAAGGCCCTGGCCTGATGCTCGCGATCCAGATCGCCCGCACCGGTGGCCCCGAGGTCCTCGAGGCCGTCGAGCGGGAAGTCCCCTCGCCCGCCGCCGGCCAAATCCTGGTCCGGCACCAAGCGGTCGGCCTGAACTATATCGACACCTATCACCGCTCGGGTCTCTACCCCCTGAAGCTTCCGTCCGGGATCGGGCTGGAGGCGGCCGGCCTAGTCCAAGCGATCGGCGACGGTGTCAGCCGTTTTCAGATCGGCGACCGCGTCGCCTACAATGGAACGATGGGCGCCTACAGCGAGGCGGCGGCCGTTCCGGCCGAGCGCGCCGTGAAGGTTCCGGACGACGTCAGTCTGGAGACAGCGGCGGCGGCGATGCTCAAGGGCATGACCGCCGAGTTCCTGGTTCGCCGGTGTTTCCACGTGAAACCGGGTGACCTGGTCCTGATCCACGCGGCCGCTGGTGGCGTCGGACAGATCCTGGTCCAGTGGTGCAAGGCCCTGGGTGCGACCGTCATCGCCACCGCCGGCGGTGAGGCCAAGGTCGCCCTCGCCCTGAGCCTCGGCGCGGAACATGTCATCGACTATGGCCGCGAAGACGTCGCCACCAGGGTCGCCGAGCTCACCGGCGGCAAGGGCGTGGCGGTCGTCTATGACGGTGTCGGCAAGGACACCTGGGATGCCAGCCTGAAAAGCCTGGCCAAGCGCGGCGTACTGGTCACCTTCGGCAACGCTTCGGGTCCGGTCCCGCCGTTCGCGCCGCTGGAGTTGGGGGCCAAGTCGGCCTTCGTCACCCGTCCGCGCCTGTTCGACTACATCGCCACGACCGAGGAACTGGACGAGAGCGCCGCCGCCCTCTTCGCTGTTCTCGGTTCGGGCGCGGTGAAGATCGACATCGGCCAGACCTTCCCCCTCGCCGAGGCGCGCGCCGCACACGAAGCCTTGGAAGGTCGCAAGACCACCGGGGCGACCCTACTCATCCCGTAGGGCCGGCCAGACCAGTCAGACCGATAACAAAAAAGGCCCCGGTTCTACCCGGGGCCTTTCTCGTATCCGCACTGAGTCTGGTCGGACTCAGGTGTTCATCGACTGGAAGAAGTCGCCGTTGGTCTTCGACTGACGCAGCTTGTCGAGCAGGAACTCGATCGCATCCGACGCGCCCATCGGGTTGAGGATGCGGCGCAGGACGTAGGTCTTCGTCAGCTGGTCACGCGGCGTGATCAGCTCTTCCTTGCGGGTGCCGGACTTGAGCACGTCGATGGCCGGGAAGATTCGCTTGTCGGCGACCTTGCGGTCCAGGACGATTTCCGAGTTACCGGTGCCCTTGAACTCTTCGAAGATCACTTCGTCCATGCGGCTGCCGGTGTCGATCAGGGCCGTGGCGATGATCGACAGCGAACCGCCCTCCTCGACGTTACGCGCCGCGCCGAAGAAGCGCTTCGGACGCTGCAGGGCGTTGGCGTCGACACCGCCGGTCAGCACCTTGCCCGACGACGGGACGGTGGTGTTGTAGGCGCGACCCAGACGGGTGACCGAGTCCAGCAGGATGACGACGTCGCGCTTGTGCTCGACCAGGCGCTTGGCCTTTTCGATGACCATCTCGGCCACCTGGACGTGACGGGTCGCCGGCTCGTCGAAGGTCGAGGCGATGACCTCGCCCTTCACCGTCCGCTGCATGTCGGTGACTTCTTCCGGGCGCTCGTCGATCAGCAGGACGATCAGATAGCACTCGGGGTGGTTGGTCTCGATCGACTTGGCGATGTTCTGCAGCATGACCGTCTTACCCACGCGCGGCGGGGCGACGATCAGGCAGCGCTGGCCCTTGCCGAGCGGGGCGACGATGTCGATGACGCGGCCCGAACGATCCTTGATGGTCGGATCGGGCAGTTCCATGTGCAGGCGCTCTTCGGGATAGAGCGGCGTCAGGTTGTCGAAGTGCACCTTGTGGCGCACGTTCTCGGGACTCTCGAAATTGATCTTCGAGACATTGGTCAGGGCGAAGTAGCGTTCACCCTCGCGCGGCGACCGGATCGCGCCGTCGACGCTGTCGCCGGTGCGCAGGCCATACTTCCGGATCTGCGACGGCGAGACGTAGATGTCGTCCGGGCCCGGCAGATAGTTGGCCTCCGGCGAACGCAGGAAGCCGAAGCCGTCCTGCAGCACTTCCATGGTGCCCGAACCCGAGATCTCCACGCCTTCCTCGGCGAGGGTCTTCAGGATCGCGAACATCATGTCCTGCTTGCGCATGGAGTTGGCGTTCTCGACCTCGAAGGTCTCGGCGAACGCCAGCAGGTCGGCCGGGGATTTCTCCTTCAGCTCCTGCAGGGACATGGACTTCAGGCCCAGAGCCGCGACGGCCTCGGCGATGCCAGAGCCATCGTCCTCACCCTCGCCTTCCGCCTCGGCGGCGGCTTCGGCGGTCGTATCCACGACGGCGTCGGAGGTTTCTTCAATGGCGGCTTCGTCAGCAGCCGGGATTTCGTTTTCAGTTTCTTCGGTCATGACAAGACTCAAGAGTGGGCGCGGACCCCAGGACGGAGTCCGGCCGGTAGAACTTCATGGGTCATGCTGGTCGAACCCATCGGGCGGACCAGCATGCGCGTCGGTTGGCGATGACGCGGTCGCTTGGGGAACAGACCTTGGAGCGGAAGGCTCGCGGGGCGCACCAGGACGGGCGCCGGTCCGTAGGAGAAGGAGTTCGGATAATCCGAACCTCTTCGGATCCAAACCACGTGCGACACGGCCGGTCAAGCGCCGGCCCCACCCGTCAGTGGTTCAGGAACTTGGTCGTCACCGAGATGACGATGACGATCGCCAGCACGAACGGGATCTCGTTGGTGATCCGCCAGAATTTTTCCGAGCGGACATTCTGGCCCCGCTCGAACTTCTTGCGCGAGGCCGACAGGAAGCCGTGCCAGCCATAGAGGCCAACCAGGGCGACCAGCTTGGTGGCCATCCAGGGCTCGGCCAGGAAGCTCCAGCCGCGGATGGCGCTGTCGGCCAGGATCAGGCCCAGGCCGAAAACCGCCGTGGCGATCGAGGCCGGATTGATGATCCCGCGCAGCAGGCGGCGCTCCATGACCTTGAAGGTCTCGTCCATCTCCGAGCCTGGCGTGGCCTTGGTGTGGTAGACGAACAGACGCGGCAGATAGAGCATGCCGGCCATGAACGCGATGACCGACAGGATGTGCAGACCGCGCACCACGTTGAAGTGCGCCACCAAGAAATCGATCACGACGAGGCTCCCTCTCTGCACGGACACTGGGACCAGTCGGGTCCGCACCGCCAGTCGGACGCGGGCAGGACGGAGCCGCCGGCGCCCAAGGCCTTGACCACAGTCTTGGCCAATCCGGCGATGAACTCCGGCGCCACGCCCAGGGCCGGCGCGCGAATGTAGGGGGCGACCCCGACGTCCTTGGCCAGCTCGGCATATTCGTGATCCAGCTCGACCAGGGTTTCCACGTGCTCGGAGACGAAGGCGATCGGCGTGACGATCACGCCCTTCCCCTCAACCCCGGCCCGCCGGATCTCCTCGTCGGTGGAAGGTCCGATCCACTTCATCGGCCCGACCCGGCTCTGGTAGCAGACGGTCCAGTCCAGATCGGCCGGCAGCTTCGCGGCGACAGCCGCAGCCGTCGCCTCGATCTGCCTCTGGTAGGGGTCGCCGGACAGAATGACCTTCTCCGGCAGACCATGGGCCGAGAACAGCAGCCTGACGTTCTTGGGCGAACCGGCCCTTTCCCAGGTCTCGCGGATGACACGGGCGTGAGCTTCGATCAGCCCGGCCTCCGTCGGATAGCAGCAGACCGTCGTCTGGCGACCCGGACCCGAATAGGTCTCACGCCAGGCCTTCAGAGACGAGGCGGTCGTGGTCGCCGAGAACTGCGGATAGAGCGGCAGCAGCACCACGTCGTCCGGAGCGAACGCCTTGACCTGCTTGGCGGTCTCGTCCGTCAGCGGGTTCCAGTAGCGCATGGCGATGAAGCACCTGGCTTCGACGCCCGGCAGCGTTCTGGCCAGCTCGGCTTCCAGCGCCCTGGCCTGCTTCTCCGTTTCCGGCAGCAGTGGCGAGCCGCCACCCATGATCGCGTAATTGGCCTTGGCGGTCTTCTCGCGGGTGGTCGAGATCAGGGCCGCGATCGGATAGCGCGCGATCGCCGGCAGGCCGATGATCGCCGGATCGCGAAACAGGTTGAACAGGAACGGCCGCACCGCGCGCGGACCGTCCGGCCCGCCGAGATTGAACAGGACGACGGCGAGCTTTTTGCTCACTGCGAGACGACCTTCTGGCCGGTCACCCGTTCCAGCACCAGCTCGACGTTCGCGATCGGCGTATCGGGCAGGATGCCGTGTCCCAGGTTGAAGATGTAGGGACCCTGGTTCCACTGTTCGAGGAGCTCATCGACACGACGCAGCAGCGCATCACCGCCGGCCCGCAGCAGCAGCGGATCGAGCGCGCCCTGGATGGTCTTCGTCTTCTGGATCGACTGGCCCAGCTTGGCCGAGGCCGAGGTGTCCAGCGCCACGCCCTGGACGGGGACCTTGGCGGCATAGTCCTCGACCAGCGCGCCAGCCCCGCGCGGGAAGCCGAGGATCGGCACGGTCACGCCGCGGGCCCGCAGGCCCTCGATGATCCTGATGTGCGGCTGGGTGACAAGCCGATCGAACAGCGGCTCGGACAAACCCTCGGCCCAGCTCTCGAACAGCTTCAGGGCCTGGGCCCCGGCGTCGACCTGCATGGCCAGGTAGTCGATGGTCGCGTCGACCAGCACCTGGATCAGGGCGTCCAGCTGCTCGGCGTTCTGGTAGGCGAAGGTCCGCGCGCCGCTGCGATCGCTGGAGCCCTTTTCGATCATGTAGGTCGCCACCGTCCATGGCGCGCCGGCGAAGCCGATCAGGGCCTTCTCGGGATCGAGCGCCGACCGAACCCGGGTCAGCGTCTCCCCGACGAGCTTGAGGGCGTTCCCCGCCTCCTCGGCCTTTTCGGCCATGGACTCGATCGACGGCATCTCGCCCAGCTTCGGGCCTTCGCCGGCCTCGAACCAGACCTTCTGGCCCAGCGCCCCCGGGATCAGCAGGATGTCGGCGAAGACGATCGAGGCGTCGAACGGAAACCGGCGCATCGGCTGAAGGGTGACTTCCGCCGCCTTTTCAGGATCGAAGCAGAAGCTGATGAAGTCCGGTGCGGTTGCACGGACCGCGCGATACTCCGGCAGGTAACGGCCCGCTTGGCGCATGAACCAGATCGGCGGATGCGGATGGCTCTCGCCCGACAGCGCGGAGAGAAATTTAACCGTTTGTTTGGACTTGAGGGCCGAAGACGTCATGTCCGCGTTAAAGCCCGCCCGGGGCTTCGGCTCAAGTCCGTAAGCTCCCTGAGATCCTTCTATAATATCTTAATAAGAAATTAAGATTGAAAGAGGGGGTTGGAGGGCAACTGCATAGTGGGGAAAACGCCTGTCGGGCGAGTGACTCCCACATCCCATCCGCCTTTGCCCCCAGGCCTTCCCACATGTGGTTAAGGCTCTGTTAATCATGTGGATGGTCCGGCAGCGCTTTGAAGACCTTAATGAATTCTTAACCCCCCGAGGCGGGACAAAAACCCTCCGCGAGACTTCGTCCAAGGGTTTGGACAGGCGAGATTCACGTATCGGGGGATGCGGCGCAGGCTTGGGGATGATACGCGAGCAATGCGACCGTTGATCACAGCGGCGCCATGTCACGACGTCCTTGGGGCCATTCGGCGCCCGGGCGTCCCCAGGGGCAGGGCAAGTGGTTAAGCAACCGTTAACGGATGATCCACAGGAGAGTCTGGGTCAGGGCGACCAGGAACGGCTGCCGCCGCGGTTCGCTACCTACTTCCATATCCACCTGGTTTCGGACTCCACGGGCGAGACCTTGAACGCCATGGCGCGCGCGGTGTGCGCCCGTTTCACCGACATCCTGCCCATCGAACACATCTACGCCCTGGTTCGTTCCACCCGGCAGCTGGACCGGGCGCTGGAAGAGATCGGCGGCGCCCCGGGCGTCGTCATGCACACCATCGTCGACCCGAACCTGCGCGCGGCGCTCGAGGAGGGCTGCCGCAAGCTGGAGATGCCCTGCATCGCCGCCCTGGATCCGGTGATCAGCGCCATGTCGCGCTATCTGGGCGCGCGGATCTCGACCCGGGTCGGGGCCCAGCACGCCCTGACCAACGACTATTTCGACCGCATCGAGGCCCTGGACTACGCCATTGCCCACGATGACGGCCAAGGCGGCCAGGACCTGACCCAGGCCGACGTCATCCTGGTCGGCGTGTCGCGGACCTCGAAGACCCCGACCTGCATCTATCTGGCGCATCGGGGCGTAAGAGCGGCGAACGTGCCGCTGGTCCCGGGCCGTCCGCCGCCGCCCGAGCTGTTCGAGCTGAAGAACACCCTGATCGTCGGCCTGATCACCTCGCCCGATCGCCTGATCCAGATCCGCCGCAACCGCCTCCTGTCTCTGAAGGAGAATAGAGAGAGCGACTATGTGGACGGCGACGCCGTGCGCCAGGAGATCATCGCCGCCCGCCGCCTGTTCGAACGGATGAACTGGCCGGTCATCGACATCACCCGCCGCTCGGTGGAAGAGACGGCGGCCGCCATCATCAACCTGCTGTCGGGCGGGCGCGGCAAGGTCGAGGTCCTGGGATGAGTTCAACACCGGTCACGCTTACCCCAGTGACTTTGGCTTCCAAGAGCGCCGCCCGTCAGATGCTTCTGAAGAATGCCGGCGTCACCTTCGAAGCGGTCAGTCCCGGCGTTGACGAGGACGCCGCCAAGGCCGGCCTGCTGGCCGACGACGTTCCGCCCCGCGACATCGCCGACGCCCTGGCCGAGATGAAGGCGGTCAAGATCTCGACCAAGCGCCCCGGCCTGGTGATCGGCGCCGACCAGACGCTGGACCTCAAGGGCAAGCTGATCGACAAGGTCGATACGCTGGAGGAGGCTCGCGAGCGCCTGCTGGACCTGCGCGGCCAGGTTCACAAGCTGCACTCGGCCGTTGTGGTCGCCCGCGACGGCCAGCCGATCTGGCGCAATCTCGAGACCGCCAAGCTGTCGATCCGCCCGTTCGGCGAGGCGTGGCTCGACCGGTATATAGAGCGTCGCGGTGAGGCTCTCTTGTGGTCGGTCGGCTGCTACGAGCTGGAGAGCGAGGGCGTGCAGCTGTTCGACAGGATCGACGGCGACTATTTCGCGATCCTGGGACTGCCCCTGATCGGCCTGCTCGACTTCCTGCGTCTTCACGGGGCTATGGCCACATGAGTTCGAGAATATCGGGCGCCGCCATTGTCGGCGGCGTCTGCGGCCAGCCGATCAGGCACTCGATGAGCCCCGTCCTGCACAATGCCTGGATCCAGGCGGCGGGCCTGGACGGCGCCTATGTGCCGTTCGCCCCGGCGGCGGACCGGTTCGAGACCTTCGTCGATGGCCTGCGCGGCGGGGCCGTGCGCGGCGTCAACGTCACCATTCCGTTCAAGGAGCGGGCCCTGGCCCTGGCCGACACCGCCAGCGATCTGGCGACGATGGCCGGCGCGGCGAACCTCCTGATCTTCGCCGAGGACGGCAGCGTCCATGCCGACAATACCGACGGCCCGGGCCTGCTGGGCGCGATCGCCGCCCAGGCCCCCGGCTTCGATGTCGCGGCCGCGCCGGTCGTGATCCTGGGGGCCGGCGGCGCGGCCCGTGGCGCGGTCGCGGCCCTGCTGCTGGCCGGCGCGCCCAAGGTCACGATCGTCAACCGCACTCTGGCCCGCGCCCAGGAGCTGGTCGAGGCGTTCGGCCCCAAGGTATTCGCGGCCGAGGAAGCCGCCCTGCCCGGCCTGCTCGGCGAGGCCGGCCTGGTGATCAACGCCACCTCGCTGGGCCTGGGCGGCGGCGAGGGCCCGGCGGCCGACCTGACCCTGACGCCACATACGGCCGTGGTCATGGACATGGTCTACAAGCCGCTGCGCACCGAGTTCCTGCGCCGCGCCCAGGCCGCCGGCCGCCGTACGGTCGATGGCCTGGAGATGCTGCTGCGCCAGGCGATCCCGACCTTCGAGGCGATCTACGGCGTCGCCCCCTCGCCCGAGGTCGACGTGCGCGGCCTGGCCCTTAAGCTGCTGGGCGAGGCGTAAGCCATGCTGGTCCTGGGCCTGACGGGGTCGATCGGCATGGGCAAGTCGACGACCTCGAGCCTGTTCCAGGCCGAGGGCGTGCCGGTCTACGACTCCGATGCGGCCGTCCATGCGCTGTATGCCTCGGGCGGTGCGGCTGTCGCGCCGGTCGAGGCGGCGTTTCCCGGCGTGGTGGTGGACGGCGCGATCGACCGCGCTAGGCTCAGCGCCCAGGTGGTCGGCAATTCCGAGGCTCTGGCCAAGCTGGAGGCCATCGTCCATCCGCTGGTCGGCGCCCATCGGATCGGTTTCTTCGAAAAGGCCCAGGCCGAGGGTCACGAGATCGTGGTGCTCGACATCCCGCTGCTGTTTGAGACCGGCGGCGAAAAGAAGGTCGACAAGGTGGTGGTGGTCTCGGCCCCGGCCGACGTCCAGCGCGCCCGCGTGTTGGCTCGCCCGGAGATGACGCCCGAGAAGTTCGAGGCGATCCTGTCCCGCCAGACGCCTGACGCGGAAAAACGCGCTCGCGCCGACTTCGTCATCGATACGGGCCAGGGGATGGACAGCGCCAGGCAGCAGGTCCGCGACCTTCTGACTCTGTTGAGAACTCACGGCTCCGCTTGAAGCGGCCGACGAACGGTTCCATTGAAGGCCATGGCCCGGGAAATCATCCTCGACACCGAAACCACCGGCTTCGATCCGAAGACGGGCGACCGTCTGGTCGAAATCGGCTGCATCGAGGTGGTCGAGTTCATGCCGACCGGCCGCAACTTCCACGAATATTGCGACCCGCTGCGCGACATGCCGGCCGAGGCCGAGAAGGTTCACGGCCTGTCGTCGGCCTTCCTGACCGGCAAGCCCAAGTTCCACGAGATCGCCGACAAGTTCCTGGAATTCGTCGGCGACAGCGTCGTGGTCGCCCACAACGCCGCCTTCGACCGCAGCTTCATCAATTTCGAGCTGGAGAAGTGCGGCCGCGCGCCGATCGCCGAGGAACGCTGGATCGACACCCTGGCCATGGCCAAGAAGCGCTTTCCGGGCATGTACAACTCGCTCGACGCGCTGTGCAAACGGTTCAAGATCAGCCTCGACAGCCGCGACAAGCACGGGGCGCTGATCGACTCCCACCTGCTGGCCGAGGTCTATCTGGAACTGCAGGGCGGCAAGGAACGCGCCCTGGAACTGACCCATGTCGAGGCCCTGTCGGTCTCGGCCGCGGTCCAGGGCTCGTACGGCGCCCGGCCGCGTCCGCTGCCGCTGCGCTCGACCGACGCCGAACGCGAGGTCCACGCCGCCTGGATCCGCAAGAACCTCAAGGACGGCGCGCTCTGGATCAAGCAGGGCGTCGTCGCGCTGGAAGGCTAGGGTTTCGCGCATCGGTCCTCGGCTTCACGCGGCCTGACCGCTGAAGGGATGGAAAGGGACGCGGAGCGCCGGGCGACGCCCGGAGAGTTGAATAGTTGATACCGTTTCGACGAAGCCAGGACGCTCCGCGCGATCGTTATCCGCCAGCGTCCCGCCAGGTGGCCCTGTTCAGGCCTTACCGGGACCCGGGCTTCTGAGTTTCCTCAGACGCCCGACGGTCGAAGAGGACGGGCTTACAGCCAGACACGCCCCTTGGCCTCCGACCACGCCGACGGCGGGCGGGCCTGGCAGCGAACCAGGTCCCCGGACCGTCCGAGTATCCCCCTCGGACCTCTTCCCGCTCGATCACCCCCCGCCGCCGCAACGGTCGCTGGCCATGCGCCCTTTCCTCGCGACGAGGTGG